>Ga0208162_1000547_pt1 | contig 21617 bp, 43 predicted proteins | sample CB_VirMetaG_4_FD_184539 | JGI IMG/M metagenome (GOLD analysis project Ga0208162, IMG submission 184539) | Freshwater to marine saline gradient viral communities from Chesapeake Bay - CB_1508_1M Viral MetaG (SPAdes) (version 4) | ecosystem: Environmental > Aquatic > Marine > Coastal | place: USA... | reverse complement strand
CCTGCCTTGCGCTCTGCGCCCTGAAAACTGGGAGCATTGCCGCAGGGTTGATCGTTGGCTGTTGCCTGCTGTGCAGGACCTGCTCGACTTCTATACAGTCGAGGCGTATTCCAAAGAGAAGGAACTGTTGCGTGCAAAGGATCATTAACGCCCTGGCGGTGACGGCTTTCCTGCTGTCGGGTTCGATGACGGCAGCTCTTGTCATCACTTTCTTCCAGATGGAGACGCTGCAGCGTGCAGCCGTGAAGCGCATCAGCGGTCAGATCACTGGAGCTGTCGAGAAAGAGCTGACCGGGCAGTTCGATGAAAAGCTGAAAGGCGTCTCGGACTCGTTCCCTACGCAGACTGGACCTGCCATCCCCTTTGCTAAACCATGACCAAGGAAGGTCTTTGGTATGACCCCGTCAACGGTTTGTACGGATACGACGCGGACTACCTGCCAGACGTCATCTGTGAACTGCTGGAAGGATGCCTGAGATCAGGTCAGTCGCCATCGAAGCTGTATCACTTCCAGCGGTCAGACGCTTACCGGAAGTTAGAGCTCTGCCGTCTGCGCCCCCTGTCACCCTCCAGCTAGGTATGCCAGTGGTGGACATGCCGGGCTGTGTCCCTGTCCACCCCGACGCGAAGCTGAACCCATCGCTTTTGAAAGATGACCCTGGCAGGGTTGGCACATATTGCCCGCATGGTCAGGTTCCATCGTTTCGCCCGATGGACTTCACGCCAAGCGAGATCGTCATCATCGAATCTGATGGCGGAGCGAATCAGAGCGACAGTGAAAACGAGGAACCCGTTGCCGCTGACGCCCCAGCAGTCCCGCGATTACCTGAACCAGGTGCGAAGACTAATGAGACAACAGAGAAGGCTGAGCCCCCCAAGTCGATTATTGAGAAGGCGGCTGACGGGCTTCCGCCTGTGGAGGCTGTCGTTACGACGGCGACGATTGCCGTGGTTGCTGCGACTTCAGCGCTCCTTGCGAAACCGTTTGCAGACCTTCTTCTAAAGGTCATCAAGCCTACGGTGAAGAAGGTGGTGAAAAAGGTTTCACAGCTAAAGGGACAGCCGCCGAAGGTTGAGTCAGTGCGTGAGCGTGTGCTGGCGCAGCGGGATCGGAACCGGGCTTTGATGGCTTTGCGGCGGGCGCTGAAGCCTTGAGTTTGTGGACGTGTGGCAGCACCTGCCCTGGCTTGGGCTTGAGGATTACGTCAGAGCAGATGACATAGAACTTGCTCTGCGGGTGAAAGGCGATCCCTTTTTGCGCTAACTCGCCACAGTGGCGGAGGCGCGAAAGCTCGAAGTCAAGGCGCTTGTTAGCGAGCATCTGACGCTGCAATGCGTTATGGGTATCGGCGCTTGCTTTGCATCGCTCCTGCAGTCCGCCATCCAGCGGGAAGCTGATTGTTGCGCTGACGCCTAGGTTCAGTGCGTGGTTGTTCTTCTGCCCGCTTGGCAGCTCCTGGAAGTACAGGACGTTGCCTGGGTTGTCGGGCACGCCGTTTTCGTCGTCATCGGTTGGGTCGTAGTACGGCGTCCTGACTGTGGGGCTGTACGGCAGGGCGTATGACTTGCTGGTCGTGACGAAGGGGGAGATGTTTAGGGTTGGACCTTGGCAGGAGATTGCGGGTCCGTAAGAGTTGGTCGGGTATGGACCCGTCAGCATCTGGATCGCCTGGTTCGTGACTGATCCGCTGCTGTTTGCTACTGGGTTTGCGGTGGCGTTTGCCTGCCCATAGCTAGGTAAGGGCAGCAGCAGGGCTAGGGTCCAAAGACCGAGGTGGTGTCTGTAACTGACTCGACCAGTGTGGTGCGCTGTATTTCCGTGACTGTTTGCAGCCCTGGTCCGCTGTAGCTTTCGACGAACTGAAATGACGCGCCTGGCGTTGTCATCTGCCAGCTTGGCTTGTCTTCCAAAGCAAGTCCAGTCCACGAAGATGTAACGCCGTCAATCGTTTGGCTCTGGACTGCCCCAGCACTGGGAAGGATTGAGTTTCCCGAGTGTTGAACACCTGAGCCTGATGCGCTGTAGGTATAGCCGGTTGCGAAGTCAACTGAGCGGATTGTCTCAGTGACTTGTGTCGTGCTGGTGGTTTTTGATGTCATGGTCCCGGTGCGAAAGTTTGGGACCACAGGCATCGCTAGCGCAGGCGCCTGGAGCACCAGCAGCAAAAGCAGCCAGCGCATTAGTCGATCCGTATCTCGGTGACCATTTGCCCGGTAGCAGAGGTGCCAGCACCGCCCGCAGTAACGGTCAACCCGTGCGCCGAGTCAATCGTGCCCGCGAGCGATCCAGCAACTCCACCAGAGGTCGTCGTCGTATTGCCGAACAGTGGCAAGGAACCAGTGACGCCTGATGTCACCGTTGTAGAGGTTGTTGAGGTGGAATCGCCTTCAAGGTATGACTGAGAGAAGGAGAAAGCGGACCCGCTGCTGGCTTGAGTTGCGGTGATGGTGGAGACAGCAGGGATACCGTTAGTAACAGTCCCAAGACCGCCGATAGCGCCAGAAGTTGTTCCATCAGTAGTGGAAGCTCCTGAACCGGAGATGGAGTAAGTGGTTGGGACTCGGGTGGCTGCGCTTGCGGCTGCATCGACGGTTAGCTGAACGCTGGATTGGATTTTGTGGGTGATGTCGGCGTGCGCTGGGGCAGCTGCCAACAAAAAAGCTAGAGGCAGAAGCTTACGCATCTTTCGACCTGTCAGGCGTTTGCTTAATCGTAGGTGGCTCCTTCTTTGCTTGGTTGTTGCCTTTCCGTTCGATTCCAAAACCAGCCATAGCTCCAGTCAACAAAGATGCGACGAAGGTGCTGTCCATCTTCATGCCGGGGATGATGTTTAGGTAGGAGACAGTCAGCAGGGTCGCTGACCAGCCCAGCACCATGACGCGGACGACGTCAGCTATGGCGATGCCCTGGTGCTCTTGCTGCTGCTCCTGTTCTTTGGGCTCCGCCATGATGGGTAGAGGCTTCGTGCGACGTGATTGAACTGGCGGCAGCGGCTGCGGGAGCAACCATCTCTGCCGCGTTCTTGGGCTTTAACGCTCACAACCGCAGGACGGCTGAAGGGCGCGATTGCCTAATCAGGCTAAGTACGAGCGTCGACAACGTTGCTTGCAGGCTGGAAGAGCTGCACAACGACCTGCGCTCAGAACGCATGGAGATCTTCGCCAGGCTCAGCGCAGCAGAGCAAAAGATTGCACGCCTTGAAGGGCGTTCACACCAGTCTTAGGCTTTGTGCAACTGAACTACAGAAATGATTGCCCTTGTTCGCCCTGTCCTGTTTGCATTCATGCAATCAGACGCGGTCAAGCACCTGATCTTGGATCTTTGTCGGGCAATGGTTGAAAAGACCGACAACAAAGTGGATGACCAGCTTTGCGACATGCTTGCCCGCGCATTGTTCGACGACTAGCCACCATGTATCTGGATTGGCTGGTTCCGGTTGTGATACGGCTCGAACAGTTCTTTCAGCACTTTGACAACAGCCCTCACCAGAGGGCAGCAATCCAGCAGCTGCAGGAGGACATGGACCCTGCATTGCTGCAACGGAACGCGGAATGGTTTGAGATCTGGAAGGCTGGCGGCAAAATGCTGGTCTTCAAGGTGCCGTACTACAGGCAGATGGACCTGGAGAACGGTCACCGGAAATGCTTTACCAGCGCGATCGCAATGCTGGCTGCTCACTATGGGCTTGTAGAAAACCAGCAGCAGTACGACGCGGTGCGCGCCAAGTACGGCGACACTGTCCACGTCGACAGCCACCTGAAAGCCCTCAACGAACTTGGCATCCGTTCAGAGTTCGTCAGCAATGGCACCGCAGATTTAATCGAAGCTGAGATTGACGCCAACCGCCCGGTAGCCGTTGGCTGGCTGCACAAGGGTGACATCAGCACAGGGCGCCCAGCTGAAGGGATGGGGCACTGGTCCGTGATCATTGGCTACACGGAAAAGTTCTTTATCGTCCACGACCCCCGTGGCGAACACGATGTCAGGACCGGAAGGCTGCTCAAGCCTGGCAAAGGCGAAGCCGTTTTCTACGAGCGCGAAAACTTCCTGCATCGTTGGGAAGTGGAGGGACCGGGCAACGGCTGGGCAATCCTTGTGGACGACTTGCCGCCGTTACTGCTTTAGCCAGCGACGCAGAGCAATCTGCTGCCCATACACTTCACATGCCTCGTGGTAGTGGCGGGCTGCCTTCCACTCAAGCGCGTGGTCGCGGACCATGCCTGCGTAAGTCACTCGCCAGCGCTTGCCCTTACTTGTTTCAATCTCTTCAATTTTGGGCGGTTTCATGCAGCTATCGTGAAAATCATGCTGCGCATCCATCATGTCTTGGGGCGAGTGGATGGTCGTAGACCTAACTTACGAAGAAGAGCTGCGGATAGAGCAACAGGCAAGGTCAATCATCGGCGCAAGTGATGACGCCCAGGTGCGTGAGTTGTGCGCATCCTTTGCCAAGCAAAACGCCTACCAGCAAAAACTGATCAGCCAAGCTGTGAAGCACATATCTGCCCTTGAAGCCAGTATCGCGCTAGACGAGGCAGAAGCCTTGGAGCCTGGTGCTTGCGCTGCGCTCAGATCACGGTACGGGTTAGATAGTTCGGATCATGAATGTCTAGACCGTTCTCGTCTAGGTGGCACTCAGGACCAAAGCCTGTTCGCCAGTGTTCTGCTGACAGTGTTGGCTCCGCTGCTGTGGCTGTTTGGTTACTTTCTCGGTCTGCTAGTCCTAGCGAAGCGAACCATGAGTCAAGCGATTCGCGGCTTGGCGTCTTAGCTGCCAGCTGCAAAAACTTGCGGACCTCTGCTGAGTCACGCAGGAACATGCTCGCGCCCCTGGCGTGCGCGATGAAGAACCTCCCGTTCGTGTCCTTCCCAGTTTCCACGGTCATCCCGCTCTGCAGGTGCAGCCTTTCTCGTTTCATCTAATCGAAGAACCTTGACGTAATGCCTGTGACGCCAGACAACTTGGTGTGATTTGACCAGTATCTCGGCATCTTGATAGCTGTACCACCTGTTGTCACAGACCTTGCAGTGTCTGCGGCGCAGCGTCCCGCCGTCTTCAGCTGCTTTGGTCATCACCACATTCGTGCGCAATGAACCGCATTCAGGGCACTTCTGAGTCAATCCCATGGTTCAACCCCAGCCCCAGTTCAAGCTGGAGCGGTATTTCTGTTTCTGCGGCTTTCCCGGCGGTCCGCCCTCCAAAAGGGTGCGAAGTCGCCCTTCAGCCTGGCTTACAAGCTTACGCACTGTTTCGCGGTGGATGCCCACTGACTTTGCAATTGAAGGGCAGGACATCGGTTCCTCACCGTCCAGCCCATGCCGCATTGAAATCAGCTTGCGCTCCATCTCACTCAGCTGACTGAAGGCACGCTTGACGGCGATCTCAGCAGTGTCTTGGATTAGCTCCAGCTCTGGACCACTGCCTTGGCTTTCGATTAGGTCAATGATTGAGCTGCCGTCGTCGTCCCTGTTCTTTGCCTTGGCGTCAAGGCTGGCGGCGTCTTCTGCTGCTTGCAGGTAGTTCCGCATCGTCTCCGGCTGCACGCCAATCAACTCAGCGCACTGCTGAAGAGTCGGCATTTTGCCGTGCTCTTTCTGGTAGTCGATCATGAAGTACTTGACCTTGCGCAGCCCGTCGGGCGCCCCGCTTGGCAGGCGAATCATCCGATCTTGGGTTTGCGTGGAGCGCATGATGCCCTGCCGGATCCACCAGTAGGCATAGGTCGAGAACTTGTACCCGCGTGAAGGGTCAAACATCTCAGCCGCACGGATGAGACCGATGTTCCCTTCCTGGATCAGGTCCTGCATCGACAGCCGTGTAGTCATCCGGCTGTACTTGCTGGCAACGCTGATGACTAGCCGCAAGTTGCCCTGGATCATCCGCTTTTTTGCACGCTTGCCAGCGCGGACAATGTTTGACTCTTGCTTGGTCAGCTCAGCCTTGTCGACCAGGGGCATCATCGCCTGAATGGCATTGCCTAAGGCGATCTCCTCTGCTGCTGTCAGGAGCGGGATCTTGCCAATCTGATTCAGGTAATCGCGCAACGGGTCAGACATCTAGGCATAAAAAAAGGGGGCAAAGCCCCCCGGACATTAAAACGGCATTGCGTCTGCATCAACCTTGGGCTTAGGGGGCAGACGGAACTCGTTGACGTCCACAACCAACTGCGACTTGGTCTCGCCGTTTTTGGTTTGATACGTCTCAAGGTGCGCCTGACCGCTGACAGTCAGCTGCATACCCTTCTTGAGGGATTCGTAGGCAAACTTGGCGCGGGAGCCCCAGACGGCGCATTTGAGTGCGGTGACGTACTCCTCGTCCTTGCGCTTTTTGTTGACAAGGATGGTGAAGTTGGTCACCTCAAGGGCGCCTACCTCGCGGTTTTCGGGGTCATAGCAGATGTTGCCGACGGCTGTGATGGAAAGCATGGACCGAAGAACTTAGAAACGATTTGGGACAGTGCCTGCTTAGTGCTGCAACGACGGGCATCTGCGTAGTGATGCACAGAAGCGCAGAGGTCAGGCGGGAGGAGACTTTCGAGATGCTGGTCCAAAGGCTTGGCTTGATTGCCGCGCTGTTGAGCGTAAAGAACCGCCATCTGGGCGTGCATCATCTCGTCTGTCATTGGGTCAGGTCGTTGTAATCCGAGCCTGGATGAACTCGAGGTGTCGCTTGAGCGTGATGTGAGTTGTGATCAGGTCGCCCTGGGGCACCTTGAACTCGCTCATAAACTCCTTGATGATCTTGTTCCTGTTGGTCACAGGCTCTGCTTTCAGCAGGTCCCGCGCTGTCTTCAGGTCTGCCTCACCAAGGGGTATCTCCTCTAGCGCCAGGTCGGCTGCTTGCTTTGTCGGTTTAGCAGCTGCAGCCGGTTTCGGCTTGCTTGGGGCAAGAGTCTCAACAGTGTTGCCGGATTGCGCCTTTGCCTCTTCAACTTCCTCCCGCGCCCAAAGCTCGTAGCCGAGGGAGAAGGTGAACGCAGCGTTGGCGCACAGTGCCCGACGATGGCTGTCAGTCAGGGTGCGACAGCTGACCTTGTCGAACTTGACCGGCTGATTGCGGTGGTCCTGGCAGGGATAGACGAAGTCAGGCGTCGCCTGATCGTCTGGTCCGCTGAAGTAGGAGACCAGGTAGGCGGAGCCATCTGGTGCCTGCCAGACATGCCCGCCATCGGGTGCTGGCTTGAGGTGGAACTCCCAGCCGGGTGCGGCTGTGTGCAGGTGGTTGGCAATCCGTGCCCAACTGACGTAGTCAGCGGCGTAGTTGCCAGTGCCCTTGCGGAAGACGTCGTCTTTGCTGATGACGCCCGCAAGATTCGGGATGGTCATTACGTTGATAACAGGGCGAGTGTGATGATTGCGCCTGCTGGTTCACCTGCTTCGCAGTAACGCTTGGAAGCGTTGAGTGAAACAACCTGACGGTCATCGTCAAAAAGTATGCCAGTCATGGCATCGTTTGTGCTCCGCACTAGCTTTTCAATGTCGCCGTGAGAAGCAGAAGTGCAGGCTTTGGGGGCGGACGTGCGTAGACCACTTTTGTTGAAATGTGATTTGGGTCTTGGGAACCTGAAGACCACTGACAAGTGAACAGGCAGTGCCATATCCCACTCATCAGGCTTTTGTGCGATGGCGGCGTATTTGACGTCTTGCCGCCAAGGCTTCACCTTCTTGCTGGACTCGACCATGATCCCGCGACCGATATGGCGTTTTGAGCCTTGCGGGGCAGGAGTGCCGAGAACAGTGAAGGTGAAGGAGTTGGTCAAATCACGCTGTTCAGCCGCCAGAAGATTGTCACGTTGCGTTCTGCAAGTCCAGCGTCGACGTCTTGCTCCTTGATTGCGTTGATCGCTTTCAAGGCTTGCTTGCTGTACTTGTAGCTGCTGCGCTCGACGCGGCTGTACTTGGCGTTGCTGAACTGGTAGACGCCTTCCTCAAGCTGGTTGGAATCAAGTTCGCCGAGTGCCATGGCGCCTTGGAGCTGCTCTTTGATGAACTCTTCGCGGGCTTCAAGCTCGGCGCGCTCCTCACGGATTTGGAGCAGCGCGTCGATGAGGTCTTGAGCGGTGGTGATGTCAGTGGTCATTCCGGCTGCTGCAGGCTTGCTTTCATGTCTTGGAGTTGGCAGGCAGTGACTAGCTCATCCATCAGATCGGATACAAGCTGGTTTTCGTCGAAATTTTTGCCGAAAAACTGCGGTTCACGGTCCATGAAGTAAAAGCGCAAACCTTCGGCTAGGAGCAGCGTCAGCATCTGATCCATTGGTCTGAGTTCTGCAAACGCCACTTGGCGCAGAACTTCTTCTTGCCCTGGGGTGAGTTTCATAGCGACTCGCAGGCGCGTTGGATTTTGTGGACGTGGCAGTCAGTGGCGGTCATGTCAGCGAGGGCTGAGTTGACCAGGTAGAAGGCGGCGCCAGAGACGCCGATGAGGATTGCGAGGGAAGCGAGGAACTTCATGGCTCAGTTAGCTCCCACGTACACGCGGCGGACCAGGTCCATCATCAAATCCATGCCCTCGTTGGTTCCGGGGTCGATGTTGTTTTCCTTGAGGATGTCGTCAGCCAGGTCAGACAGCACTTCGACCAGCTCGTTGCAGACGTAGTCGCTGAAGCGCTCTGCCAGGTCTTGAGCCATCTGCTTTTCCTGCTGGGCAGAAAGCTCGGGGTAGTCGCGGGGTTGAAGAGGAAGCATTGCGTTGAGAACGGATTGTGCGTCGGGGGCTTGCCCCGTGACTTAATGATGGCATGAAAACGGTGGCAGCGCAACCCCCGCGCCACCGCATTTGCAAAAGTGGGGTCTTACAAGGACTTCTGCTTGCTCAGCGCCGTAGTGCGGTGGCTATCACCGCTGGAACCACGCTGGTCCACGACGGGAACCCTCCTTGCAGTGCTTGGGGTGATGCAACCCACCAGTTAGCCCGACCAGTGGCACCCCCTACACAGGCAGCAGAACGGGGACCACATGTAGACCCCTACCAATGCCCCAGCCTCAGCGGTTTTGCCGTGGGTACTTGCCAGGCGGCAGCGCAAGACAGTGCTCTAGCAGTGCCACCTGCCACTCGATCTCCATGTTCAGCAGGTACTCGCGTGCCTCTTCAGACAAGGGCATTCGCAGCACAGGCTGCAGTCTTGGCTCGCCAGCCACCATCCCGCGCAAGTACTGGAGCATCAGCCGAGCCGCTGCCTTCATTGGAAGTGCTTGAGGTCCAGGACGGTTTTAGACGACCCATGCCTGCAAGTCACGGACAAAGTGCCATCGGGCTCTTTGCCATCAAGCAGGGGACCACGCAACTCTGACATCGTTTCGACGATGTACTTGCAGGCATCCAACACGTTCTCCGTAAAGCTGGTGTCGGCACTAGGAGACTCGTCTTCTGCCCATTCGTAGTAAGCCCGGCAGATGGCTGATTGAGCCAACAGCAGTCCGGTTTCGTTGTTGTCAAGCCACTCGCCCTTCTTGATCAACACGCGCAGTCGGGGCAGGTACTGCTTCAGGGTCTCTAGGTGCTGCTTTTTCAGGACTTCTTGCTTCAGCTGCTGCTCCAGCTTGTCGCCGTCGGGGGCGGCTGACTCAGCAACCTTCTTTTCCTCAGCAATGCTTGCCCGGATCTTCTCCTGGGTTGCACTGGGCTGGTTCTTGAGCGGCAAGGCAAACGCGATCAGGTCTTGCTTGTTTTTGGCTACCTCACGCACTGACACGCGGATTGCCATGCCCTGCACCAGGTGCGACCACCATTGCTCGCCGTCGGTGTCGGGCTGGTAAACCTGCACGTCATTCCACTCAGTTTCAGGCAGGTTCAGGACGGCAACCATGCCGCCGTTTTTCTTGCCTTTGTTTTCGCGCGCACGCGTGTAAAAGAAGCGGACGACTGGGGCTTCGATTGACTTGGGGAAGGTGGTCATTTGAGTTCCTTTGCTTGCTTTGCGATCAGTGCGTTGATCTCTTGCGGGTAGGTAGACCACGCCGCAAGAGCCTTAGAGAGCAAGTCGCCCTCTAGGTAGCCGAGCACCTTGATTGCGTCACAGGCGTGGTTGCCTGTGAGGCACAGGAAGATCAGATAGGTGCTGGGGTGTGTTTCGTTGTCTGCCCACCAAAACAGGCGGTCGACTGCGTACTCAGCGTCGCGTTGGGCTTGGTCTTTCATTGCGTTTTGAACGGATCAATGTGTATTGAGCACTCCTCCCACAGACGCCGGGAGTAGATGGACTTGAGGTAGTTGGCTTCCAAGGCATCATCTAGTCGGTTGATGCTTTTGAAGTACTGCTCCCGCATTGCTTCCCAGGCGTAACCCTTCTGTAGGAGTTCTTCAGGGACAGCGGTGCAAGGGTTGTTTCTGCGGCGGTACGGTCGAGGCATAGCTACCTGCGCTTGTGGAAGTAAGTCGTCAACCTGCTGTCTAGCTCGATAACGTCCCAAGCCCAACTTCCTTTTTCTGGTTTGTCGGCTGCATCGGGCAGTTCGTTGCGTGCTTGCCGGACCAGTTCGTACAGCAGGTCAAGCTCTACTGCGTTGACGGTGATTTCATAAAACACTTCGCGCCGGTTGCGGGGAGTGCCTTTGGTGACGTCGCGCATGATCAGCGAAGGGCAAGCTTTTGGGCAACGAGGGACTGGACTTCGCGCATTGCCTTGCCGACCTTGCGCTTGGCTTTGCCGCACTCCTTGAAGTCGCCGCGAGCGAAGCAGTGGGCGTACTCGGTTTGGGCGTCAGAAAGGTTTTGCTTGGCTTGCTCGAGTTGCTGAAGAAGGGTTTCCACGGTGTTGAGAAAGAAGTGGTGAGCCTTTTGGCTTGAACCAATGATGGCATGAAAGCGGTGGCATTGCAACCCCCTGGCGGTGGGATCTCCAAATAAAGGGGCGCTCAGCCCTGGGCGCCGTGCTTCATGCTCGGGAACTTTGCCCGGCGCTCACGCTCTGCTGTCTTCAGGCGGTTCTCAATTGTCTGCTTCCTGGCGTTCGTGCCTTTGGCGCGCTTCTTCCCGTTCACGCTGTAGCGCTCTTCCGTGGCTGCCTTGGCTGCCTTGCAGGCTTCCTCGTAGCCAGGCGGCGCCAGGTCAGGGCGCTTGGCAAAGATTTGCGTCCAATCAAGCATTGGTTGTCATGCGTTTGTGCCGGAGAAAGTCTGCAATGCAAACGCCAGAGAAAACAAGCGCATGACGTCAGGAATGTAGCTCTTTATGTGCTGTTCGCAGTGATCTCATGACACCCCTGCAGACCGCTGTGTACTGCCGCCTGAGCTGAAGCAGTTCTTGCCGGTCTGGATTGTCCCGCGTGAGCCCCACATACAATCCGCCATTTTTGTATCTCATTGGCAGCACCCTGTAACGGAACCCCCAGTGCCAAAGGTTGGACCTGGCGATGCCCGCTCTGAAGTGGTTGGGCTTGTTGAACAGCAGATGCTTCCAAGCAAAATTGACCCCGACAGGCTTGCCCGTGCTGGGTAACAATCTTGGGTTCCCATCAACATCAAACAAAGCAACCCAAAGCGAAGCCAGAACAGAATTGTTCAGCAAGTCAAGGCTCGCTTTTTTGCGCGTCTGTGAAGTGCTGAAGATCCAGCGCTCAGACAGCAGGACTTCTTCATGGATTGCAGCATCGGCAAACAGCGTTCTTGACCACCGTGTGTCGAATGCGTGCTTGCCGCAGATCATCATCTGCTCGAAGCACTTCACTTCTTTGAGTTTTGACGCGCTGGAAAAAGCCCGGTAGTAGTTCAGCAGCAGGTCCATCTCACGCTTTGCCTCAAAGGCAAAGAGCTGCGCGGCACTCCACTCACCAGCCCGCTTGGGCACAAAGACCTGCAGCTGCTCAAATCCGTAGATGTCCAAGTGCTTGGCAATCACGGCTGCGTCGACTGCGTCTGCCTTCTCCACGCCAGGGAAAAACTCTGTGCGCAGCTTTGGCGTCAACGAGTGCGGCACCAGCCGGAAGATTACGCCCTTTGCCTCAATCGCCTCCTCCAGCACCAGCTGGTCGCGATAAGTCAAGCCTTGGGCAAGGCTGATTGAAGAAGCAATGTCATCGCCCCGTGCTTGGACGTGCGCGTTCTCCACAAGCACGATGTCCCCAGGCTCAGTAAAGACCAAGCGAATGAATTCTTGGGCGGTGTATTCCCTGCATGTTTTGGCGTTGCCGCCTTTGACAACGTGGAACACGCCGCCACCAAAATCGCAGCTCCAAACTTCTGACATCAGAACAGCCCCTGCGCGAGCTTGAACGCATCCCAGGCGCCGAGCCACTCCATCAGGCACTCATCCGGTTCGCTTTTGATCAGCCGATAGCGCCCTGGTCCAGACACCAGCGTGTAGCAGCTGTCCACGCACAGCTTTGGGTGATGGTCAATCAACATCGACAGGTATCCACCTAGCTGCGCCTTCGCCGGTTGCCGTTGACTGATTGCCTTGTCACTGCCAACCGTCTTCAGGTCACCGAGCGCGAGCTTGCCGTGCTTGGTGCGCACCAGGAAGTCGAAGCTGCCCCCGACGCCTTTGCGTGGATCGCACAGCCTGTATTCCACAGCGACTGGCTCGCTTTCAGTCAGCAGCCAGCAATCCTCAAGCTCGTCTGTCCATTCGCCGTAATCGCCTTTGTCGCGCTTCTGCCCGGTCAGCATCGCCTCGCAGTAGGCATGGACCCCATTGCCACGCGGCTCCCAGATGTGCCTCGTTTCATTGAACCTGCGCTCTGCGCTAGGGCTGGAAGGGCTGGCGATGCGCGACACGCTGAACGGCAGCCAGCGCCCTTGGTACCTGTATCGGTGGAGGTCCTCAAAAAACTCAAGACCTTCAATCGGCGGCAGTTTGTCAGGCATGCAGTTGGTGTGCAGAATGGGTGGGCATCCCACCGCTTCCGCACATCATGGCAGGTCGCCACGTAATTAACGTCGGCATCGACAAAGAACTGCTCAAACGGGTTGACCGGTTCCAGCCAAGTCACCTCACCCGCAAGGGCTTTATCTGCGGGCTGATCGCTAACAGCCTTGACCAGCTTGAGTCAGAGCACCTGCGCCGCCACAGGGCTCTTCAGAAAATGCAGCAGGAGGAAAGGGCAGCAGAATAAAAAGCCCAAAAAAAAGGACGCCCCGGAAAAGGCGACCCAATGCTCAACACGCCTGAACCTACATGAAAGCTCGGCTAAAAGCCAGCGGGTTCGCAGTCGCTCCATACACGCTGATGGACGCAGACATCGACCCAAAGGCACTGATCGTCTACCTCTGGCTGCATCGCTTTGGCTGGAACTCGCCACGCGGTTGCTACGCCTCCCTGTCAACCATCGCAGAGCGCAGCCACATCTCCCGCAAGGTCGTGCAGCGTTGCATCGGCAGGCTCGTCGCTGGCGGCTGGGTTGAGGTTGAACGCCGCCCTGGGATGACTGCCGTGTACCACGTTGCCGTGGACAACCCTGGCCAAAAACGACCTAAGGTCGAAAACGACCCTGGTCAAAAACGACCTAGGGGTCAGGTCAAAAACGACCTACCCACCCTGGTCAAAAACGACCTACAAACAAAAACCCATAAACAAGAACCCATAACAAAAACCCTTTTAAAGCTGGAAAGCGAGTTTCCAGCTGCACCTCAGCCCCCAAAGCGCAAGCCAAGAGCAAGGGGCAGTGAAGCCTTTGAAAAGTTCTGGAAGCTGTACCTGTCAGCACCTGTCCGCGCTACCAGCCAGTCCAAGCCCAAGGCGCTGACGCAGTGGCAAAAAACGATCCGGACCGAAACCGAAGCCGAACTGATTAAAGCCCTTGAAACTGAAATCGCTCACCAGCAAGCAGCGGGCGACGAGTTCATCAGCCCCTTGCCTGATTGCTTTCGCTGGCTGCGCGACGAGCGGTACGCAACCGTTGAACAACGCCCAGCCGGGCAGCAGGCAATCAACCACGCCACCTACGTTTTCTGATGTTTCCCCTTTACGACTACGCCAATCGGGGGAAGTGCGTTCACTGCGTCTTTGACAATAAAGAGCGCATTTCACCTAAATCCGTCTACCGCATCGCTACCTCCGCGATGTTCAGCGAAACCGAGCTAGGCGAGGTTCGTTTTCACTACAGCCCTGTCGCTAGCGAACACGCCATCGGCATGTACGACAAAGACGGCTACTACTGCACCTATTGCCCACCCATCCCAGGAGCACCAGGAGCTCAAGGGCTTGGGCGCTGGGTCAAGCACCCATGGGCTGAAGAGGAAAAACAACGCCAGGAGGCTTTCGACTGATGCCAACCAAACGACTCACCCGCATTTCGACTGAGAGCGGCGCACGCCAAATCCTGCAGCGCATGATCGATGCAGGACGCATCACGGTTCAGGACCTGGACAAAGCACCTCCAGGACACATCAACCCACAGGCGTATCGGAACCTGATGCGCGACGTGGCACAGCCACCCAAGGTCGAGGTCGTCAGCCCTCGTGACCTGCCGCCCGCTGAAGAACCCCTGCCTTTCTGATATGCGCAACTTCGTAGCCAAGGTCCACTTCACAATTGAGGAGCGCGACCACATTGACGCCCATGCAAAGGCGCTCAACCTGTCCCGCTCCCAACTCATTCGCCTGCGCGCTCTAGGAGACCCCACACCGGGCGTTGCGCCCGCAAAGCCCCAGCTCACCCAGCGCCAGTATCAAAACGCCGTCATGGCGTCCCTGAAAGCTTCACAGGGCTCTTGCTCCCGCCATACCTGCGAAGCAATCACAGCCGCCGTCCTTTGCACTGTCTTCCAGCCCCATGACAAATCAGCAAGCTCAAGCCATCCTTCGCAAGTGGGATGACCACTACACCGCTCTGTACCGCAAGATCAATGACCCAGAGCCCCCGCCAGCGCCTGAACCACTTGGTCGAATCAGCCGCTTCCTCCGTCCAGCCGACCTTGGAAAACTTGCCTGACGGCTGCGTTCGGGTCTGCGTCGGCGACAACTGCGGCACCGTCTCTTCACATCACCTTGTCGAACCAAAGATCAATCAGCTAAAAAGTCTGCACACCAAATAGCGGCAATGATTGTTTCTCCTGAGTTCATTGACCAAACCCCAGTCGACGAACTCGTCCCCTACGAGAACAATCCACGCACGCATTCAGATGTGCAGATTGACCGCTTGGTCAAGTCACTCAAAGAGTTTGGCTTTACCAACCCGATCCTGATTGACGAAGACAACAACGTCATCGCAGGTCACGGGCGCCTCCAAGCTGCACAGATCGCTGGGCTCAAAAGCGTGCCCACAATCACGCTGGCGCACCTGACCCCAGATCAGCGCCGCGCTTACATCATCGCTGATAACCAACTTGCCTTGAACAGCGGTTGGGACGACGACGCCCTGCAATCCGAACTCGCTGCCCTGGGTGAAGCTGGCTACGACCTCACGCTGCTGGGCTGGGGAGATGAGCTGCCCACGTTTGGCGAGGAAATTGACCTTTCCGCCCTGGACGACATTGACGAAGACCTGTCGGATTACGCAGCCGGTGTCCGCAAGGCAATCCAAATCGACTTTGAGGTTGAGGACTACGAAGAGGCTCAAGCCCTAGTGGCAGCAGCCCGCAAGGAAGGCAAATACGTCGGCATGTACCTGATCAACGCCTTGAAGGATGCTTGATTACCAGATCGCAATACCCAGCTACAAGCGCCCGACGCGCTTGATGACTGAAACCCTCAGCACCCTCAACCGCATCGCGGCAAACCTGGACAACATCACTGTCTTCGTTGCCAACAAAGCCGAAAAACGTATCTACGACACTGCTCTTGATGCAGCAGGCTTTTCGGTGCCAACCGTGGTTTCAGGGCCAGGGCTCATCAACTCACGCATCTGGTACAACCTCAACCACTACACCGAGGGCACCAGGATCCTGAACCTGGATGACGACATCGCAGGGCTGTACATCAAAAACAACAATGCGCTCAAGCCATACACCGCACCGCTTGAGCGCTTGGTGTCCAAAGGATTTCAAGTCTGCGAAAACAGCAAGGCACGCCTCTGGGGAATCAACCCAGTAGCTAACGGCATGTTCCTCAAGCCCAGCATCACCATCGGGCTTCGCTACATCTGCGGAATCTTCCACGGCTCCTACGCAGGCGACCCTGCCCTGTGCGGTGCCGACCGTGTGCGCCAATCATCGGGCGAAGACTTTGAAACCACCCTCAGATCCTTCAAGCTGTACAAGGGCGTTGTCCGCATTGACGGGTACGCACCCAAAACCAAGTACTTCGCCGAAGGCGGAATCATGGCGGAGCTTGGCGGCAAGAAGCAGCGCGAGCTTGACCACGAACGCCAGCTAGCCGAAATTGTTGCCAGGTTCCCTGCCTACAGCAAGCTGTACACCAAGGCAGGCGATACCCCAAACATCAAGCTCAAAACAGTCACCCGAGGGAAGCTCACTTGGCTATGAACCTGCCAAACATCACCCTCAGCCCGGTCAAGCACCAGCACAAAATCGGCAACATCTGCCCAGACCTGCGACCCAACATCACGCAGTCCTGCATCCTTGTTGACCCCGATGGCACCGAAGTCGGGCTCTTCCTGCGCCAGCTGCCCGAGAAGCTAAAAAAACTGGTTGACATCGCAGATCACGAAGTCAACTCAGCCCGCGTCCCTAAAACCATGATGGACAGGAAGCGACCACTTCCACCTGGTCCTGACGGCAAACGCAGATACCTCGTCGTTTCCCAATATTCAGCCATCCTTGGCTCCGTGCCGCCAAAGCCGCACATGAGGCGCGCATACGGCACAAGGTCCTCAGTTCATGCGCACAAGTCGGCAGCTACCTTCGTCAAGGCAATGCACGGCGCAGGCATTGCTGCTTACGAGCTTGTCGCAGAGCTAGCACCTGGCGTCGTTGCAACGCACTCACAGGCAGTCGAGCAGCGCGTCCCTGAAAAATGGCGCTTTTCCAAGCACTTCAGTTCCACGATCTCCAACTGCAACATCGCCGCTCCCATCCACCAGGACAACGCCAACGTCAAGGGCGCCATCAACATCATCATCACCAAGCGCCGCAACAGCACAGGCGGCAACCTCTTCGTCCCTGACTACAACGCCACCTTTGACCAAATCGACGGTTCAATGCTTGTGTACCCAGCCTGGCGCAACATGCACGGCGTTACGCCTATCAATCCAACGCACACAGGCGGCTACAGAAACTCTCACGTCTGGTACGCACTAGACTCCTTCGCCAATCTTTGAGCCATCTATAAACTGCGTTTATGGCAGGCAAAACGCGCTGTACAGCTGCTGAAAAGCAGTTCCGCACCATGCGCTTCGCTCGCATGATCGCTAACGGTGCGACACGCTCTGATCTTCTGCAATACGGTGCTCAAGAATGGGGGCTCAGCTCACGCTCGGTAGACGACTACCGCGCTGCTGCAGTCAAGGAGCTGGAAGAAGACTGGAACCTTGATAGGCAGGCTTACGGAGCCGTCCTCTTATCGCAACTCAACATCGTCCACAAAAAGTCCATGGAATCAGGCAACCTTGCCGTCACCTTGGGCTGCATTAACACTGCTGCCAAGATCGCCAAGCTGTTCGACTGATGGGCTTCCTCAGCACCCTTCCACGGGGCTCCGTCCTGTCACCCGTGATTGAGTCGTCAGAGGAAGCACAGCGCGCAATCCGCTCAATTGGCACCGGCTTGTACAACAGCCTGACCGACCCACAGCGTGAGGTTTTTGAAGCACCTGAACGCTTCAAGATGCTCTGCTCAGGTCGCCGCTTTGGAAAGACCTACCTGGCAATCGCGCAGCTGATCAGCTGGGCAACGTCCAAGCCCAACAGTCTCAACTGGTACGTCACCGCCAGCTACCGCATGGCGAAGCAGATTGCCTGGCGTCAGCTGAAGCTGATGGTGCCGCCTGAAATCTGCGTCAAGCGCAACGAGTCTGACCTCAGCGTGGAACTCAGCAACGGCAGCATCATTGCCCTGAAAGGCGCTGAAAACCCAGACACCCTGCGGGGCATCAGCCTGTCGACCCTCATCCTTGACGAGGCTGCCTATGTGAAACAAGAAGCCTGGGACATGGTGCTGCGCCCAGCACTGTCAGACCAGGGTGGTCCTGCCTGGTTCATCACCACACCGGCAGGGTTGAACTGGTTCCACGACCTTTGGGAGCAGGCGCAAGAGCAAGAAGACTGGCGCACGTTTTCCTACACCACAATCCAGGGCGGCAACGTGCCGCCTGAGGAAGTTGAGGCTGCACGACGCACCCTTGACGAACGCACCTTCAGGCAGGAGTACCTCGCCAGCTTTGAAACCCTTGCTGGGCGCGTGTACCCCGACTTCAGCGATGACAACATCTCAGAAGACGTCAAGGACACTGGCGGTGAGATCTACTGGGGCACTGATTTCAACGTTGGGATCATGGCGGGCGTCCTTGCCAGCAGGGTGGGCGACACCATGCACATCTGGGACGAGATTGCGGTCAAGCAGTCCAACACCGATGAGGTGTGCCAGCTTCTGAAGGAACGCTTCCCCAATCGCCGCCTGATCGCTTACCCGGACCCCACAGGCAGCGCACGCAAAACCTCAGCAGCAGGGCGCACTGACCACGACATCATTCGCCGCTACGGCTTCCAGTGCATCAGCCCAAAAGCGCCCTGGGCTGTGAAAGACAAGATCAACGCCACAAACTGGATGATCCGCACCGCTGACGGTCAACTGCGGATGTTCATTCACCCCCGCTGCAAGCACACAATCAAGGCGCTGAAGAACGTCTGCTTCAAGGAAGGCGCTGACGACTACGTGATCGACAAGTCAGCAGGGATTGAGCACTGGACAGACGGTTTGGGTTACCTAGTGCTGGGTGCGTTTAACCCGATGTACCAACAGGCAGGCAAGCCAACGGGCATCAGGATTTATTAGGGCTGCTACTTACAATGCGGGCAAGCCTGTGACTAAGCGACGTGTATAGCGGCTTCAAGGGTTACGATCGCCAGCTGACCGCACGCGTTGCAAAGGTCAACGACCCGAATAGTGCTTGGCGCAATCAAGAACCGCACTGGGTGCTTATCGAAGATTTAGTTGGCGGCACGTACGAACTGCGCCGACGTCACCGCAGGTACCTGCCACAAGAGCCGCGTGAGCTTGATGAAAGCTATGACAACCGCCTAGCGCGTTCTGTTTGCCCGCCTTTTTATCAGCGCCTTGAGCGGATGCTGGCTGGCATGTTGACCCGCAAGCCCGTGCGGCTCAAAGACGTCAATGATGCTGTGCGTGAACAGCTGTTCGACGTTGACCTGCAAGGCAACGACCTGAACGTCTGGACCTACGAAACTGCGCGCAAGCTGGTGCGCTACGGGCATGTTGGCGTACTGGTGGATGCGCCTTCAGCAGGTGAACTCGGGCGCCCTTACTGGGTTTCGTACACGCCACGCGAGATACTCGGCTGGCGATCTGAGCTGGTTGATGGCGCTCAGCGGCTGGTGATGCTGCGCCTGCAAGAAAAGGTCATCATCCCGGACGGCGAATACGGCGAAAAAGAGGTGGAGCAGGTTCGTGTGCTGCGCCCAGGGCAGTTTGAGATCCACCGCCGCAATGACAAGGGCGATTTTGAGGTTGTGGACGAAGGGACCACAACGATGGACCACATCCCGTTCGCAGTTGCCTACGCGAACCGGGTCAACTACATGGAGTCGCGTCCGCCACTTGAGGACATCGCATCCTTGAACCTCAAGGCGTACCAGATCCAAAGCGACCTGGACAACCAGCTCCATATCTCGTCAGTTCCGATGCTGGCGTTCTATGGCTTCCCTTCGTCTGCAGAAGAGGTGAGTGCAGGACCAGGCGAGGCAATCAGCTTCCCAGCAGAAGGGCGGGCTGAATACATTGCACCGCCGAGTGACGCGTTTGATTCGCAGTTCCGGCGTCTTGACCAGCTGGCAGGTCAGATAAATGAGCTGGGCTTGTCTGCAGTGCTTGGTCAGAAGCTGAGCGCAGAAACTGCAGAGTCCAAGCGCATTGACCGCAGCCAAGGCGACAGCACCATGATGGTCATTGCGCAGAACATGCAGGACCTGATTGATAATTGCCTTGCGCACCATGCGCACTACCTGAACATCCAGGAATACGGCAGCTGTTTTGTCAATCGCGACTTCCTCGGCGTGCGCCTGGAGCCGCAAGAGATTCAGTCTCTGCTGCAGCTGTACACCGCTGGCACCATTACCCAGAAGACACTGCTTGACCAGCTTTACGAAGGCGAGGTGCTAGGTGACGAGTTCGACGTTGAGGAAGAACTGGAATCTACTCAAGCTGGCGGTTTTGTTGAAACTGAGCAGCCTGAGCCGCGAGTGGCAGAGTCAATCCCAGAAGAAACCGAAGAGCCTGAGCCGACTGAGGAAATTCCTGCATGATTGCGGCATAGGTGATCGGCAGACAATGGACGCTCAGAAGCCGCGCAAACAGCAGCTGACAATCGCTACCAAGCCGTTGGCTGAGCCTTGCTTTGCAGTGGTCAGGGTGTCGTGGTATGCGCAGGGAAAGCAGACCACTGTCGACGAAGTGCAGCTGGAGGAAGGGATTGACAACGTTGAGTCAGTGCTTGAGACGCTGATTAAAAACGCGCTGCAAGCTGGCGCTGACGTGTCCGTAATGACTACGGCGCAACCCGAGCAATTTGGAGTGCAGGTATGAGCAGGCACGCTGAGTTCTACCGCAACGCGATTGACTTGAATCGCTACAGCAACAGCGTTACTCGGCGGATCGTCAGGGCTTACAACGACGTGGTCGTGGATGTCAGCGAGCGACTGCTGGCACTTGACCCGGACACGCTCACAGCAATCAGGCTCCGCGCAATCCTTGCTCAGCTGAAAGAGTCGCTGGACACCTGGGCAGGTGCAAGCACGCAGATCATGGCGGAAGAACTGCAGGGGCTTGCCACCATGCAGGCGGACTTCATGGTGCGCGAGATCAGGAAGGTTGTTCCGCCCAGTGTCACTGCACCAGTGCGGTCAGTGGAAGTCAGCCCATCGTTTGCTGAAGCGGTAGTCGTCACTGATCCCACAGCCCTGGGGGTTGTTTCGCTGAGTGATGACCTCCCTGGTGCTGCCAGGCGCTTTGCCACGGTTGCAGTGGCAGACGGCGCCACGATGACGCTGCCGAACGGTGAGGTCGTGCGCAAAGCGTTCCAAAACATGAGCACGGCTGAGGCTCAAATGTTTGGGCAAGCAGTGCGGAACGGCATCCTGACTGGCGAGTCAATGCAAAGCATCGTCCGCAGGCTCAAGGGCAGACTGCAAAAAGGCGAGACGGCAAGCGTTGCTCAGCAGATTCAGAAGGGTGGGCTGCTGACAGCACGACCAAATAACCAGGTTCGGGCAATCGTGCGCAGCACCATCACGCAGGTGACCGACAAGGCGCGAGAGATTGTGGCTCGGGACAATCCAGACATCACGACGCAGTACATCTATCGCGCTGTGCTGGACAGCAAGACGACGCCAATCTGCCGATCACTGGACGGCGAGGTGTACGACTGGGGTGACGGTCCACAGCCGCCGTTGCACTTTGGTTGCCGTTCCATCCGTGCGCCCCTGATTAAAGGGCTTGAAGAGGAGCAGAAAAATGAGTTCGAGAGCTACGGCGCTTGGCTGCAGAAAAACAAGGACGAGCAGAGAAAAGTCTTTGGCAGCAAGCAGCCATACTTCGCCCACCTGG
>Ga0208162_1000546_pt1 | contig 21635 bp, 42 predicted proteins | sample CB_VirMetaG_4_FD_184539 | JGI IMG/M metagenome (GOLD analysis project Ga0208162, IMG submission 184539) | Freshwater to marine saline gradient viral communities from Chesapeake Bay - CB_1508_1M Viral MetaG (SPAdes) (version 4) | ecosystem: Environmental > Aquatic > Marine > Coastal | place: USA... | reverse complement strand
AGCTCGTGGAGAAAAAAAGTATAGGGGGCAAGGGAAGGGATAACCTTTCGACCTGGAGGATGTCGTTAAAAGCCTCGCTGCACACACCAACCAACTGTAATGAACGTAACTGAATCGCAGCTTTCTGAAGCGCAACGTTTAGTCTATGGACGGCGCAGAATTATTGATGCACTCTACAAAGAAGATCCTGATAAGTATAAAATTTTACAAGCTACTGATATACAATCTATCTCGCTCCAGGATGAATTGGTTTGTCTGGATCTTGATGATACCCAACTCTATATAAAGCGAGAAAAAATTCTTAAAAATTTTTGGGAGCATCGTACACGGACTCCTTCTTACTTTGATTACAAGATCTGGAGCCAGGCACTAGCATCTCGCCCTTGGCAAGGGACGCCAATTGCTGCTCTTGATTACGGTCCTTCCCCAGTGGCAGACGCTTTACAACCACTGCTCGGACGCCCACCTCGCATTCAAACTGATAAAGATGGTGTACAAAAATTATATTTTGTTATGGAGAAAGAAAAGATGTGTAGTTGTGAATCTTGGAATCAAATGCATGTCTATCGTAAAGAACTTTCCGATGAATTCTCTACTTATACAGATATAAAATTTAAGCCAATTTGCAAGCATCTTCAATGGTGTTCAGCAAACATGCTTTTGCATACTTTACGATTTGAATCTAGAGAAGGAGAAAAAGAGTACAACCCTCGCATTTGTGTTTACTATTTTGATCACCGTCGTGGTCTTCTTCTATACCGAGTTACATACGATGGTGTCAAAACAGGTGGGCAATGGCTACCTGTTAATGGATGGAAAGAGAAAGCGGTGTATGACAATAACCACATGCCAACTGGAGCTTGCTGGCAAATGTTTACAGATGCTTTGACACAAGATCCCCCTTTTAAATTATCTCCTTACTCTCAGAGTTTAGGTGCTTTAATGAGCTCAACCAGAGCTAAGTAATTGTTTTTGTCCACACATTCCCTTACCAACATGGCCGACAAACTTTCCCTCATTCAGCTTGCAGAATCTATTCAGCACATTGGATTTCTTAAAGATCTTCCAGACATTCCAGAAGATGAACGTGCTCAATTGGAAAGCCATCTTCAAGATTTAGCATCGCGCCAAGAGTCCAAGTTTGATGCCATCATTGGCATGATTAAAAAGTGTGATGCTTACATTGAAGCTCTTCAAAATGAACTAGAAGAAGTTAAAACAAATCTTAATGCGTGGAAAAAGAATAGAGAAAAGATGGTTTCTATTATCAAGTTTGCCTATCAACAAGATCTAATTGATAACAAACCAACAGGTGTTAAGTATCAAGCAACTATTAAAAAAGTTAAGCCTCGTCTTGTTGATAACTTTGAACATTGGGAAGAAGAGGATAAACAAGAATTCGGTTTACGTAAAACTACTACGGTGACACGTATTAAAGACAATACCATTATCGACGTAAAGCAAGAAGATCTTCCAGATAAAGACCGTGTTAGAGAAGCTCTTGCTGTTGATAACGGTTTAGCTCCAGTGGCTGCCCAACTTGTTCCTGGGTTTTCCTTTGTCTACGAACGTCGGAAGAGATTGACAAGCTGTCCGTAATCTTTTTTACTTATTTCTTAACCAATTGTTTCATTGTGGCTGGTGTTATTCGCCACTGGAACAACTGAGTCTTATCTAAGACTTCACACTTTTTCCCTAGTCCCCTTACGACTTTATCAAAAGATCCGCTAATCTTGGAGCGACCTTCCGCATCCCCATGAGCACTGAATTTTATTACGAAGATTACAAGAGTTACTTTCCTATTTTTAGTAACCACGCTCAAAAAATAGTTGAGATGATGTCTTATCTTAACTATCAAATTACTGAGTTTGGTTTGCCGCCAGTCCCAAGTCAAAAGTTGTTTCGCATGACTCTTGATCTTTTTTATCACACTGATCAAACTTATAAAGCAGAAAAAAATATTGCTGATAAATATAACGTCTTAGCTTTCCCTTCCTCTGATGAATTGCTTAATTCAATGCGATCTGTCTTCAAAGAAGAACTTGATCGTTACTTGGGATCTAACAATGGAAGCACAAAATGACACAACTCAGTCCTGGATCTGTGATGTTAATGAGGAAGGTGTTCTTATCTTCCCCGATGAACTCTGGAACCTTACCGGATGGAAAGAAGGTGACACCGTGGAATTCGTGGACCAGGATGACGGTTCGTTTCTTTTACGGAAAGTAGGAGATGATTAAAGCTATGAAAGGTAAATTAAAATGAAACTTCTTGAACTCATCAACCAACTGCAACGCCTTCACGATTTATATCCTGCTTTAAATCCAGAAGTTACTATTACTGAAGTAGCTTACAAATCTTATGATAAAGAAAAAACAGAGCCTGAATTTTATTGCCGAACATTAGAGATCACTTGTTATGAGCTACGAACTTTAATTCATCTTCCCTCTGAACAATTATTCTCTGAACGTGGTCCTTTCCTTAATATCTTTTATGAAGGTGACTACATCAACGGTCCTGAAGATTACTGGAAAAACAACTACTTCCAACAACATGCAAACAAACAAACTGGAGCAGCTAATCCAAGCAGCTGCACAGAATCTTCGACAGGAAAACTTGTGGATCAAGGACCTATTTCAAAAGCGAATGAAAGTGAGTACGGAGCTAAATAAAGTGTTCAGTAAAAATGCTTCGGCCAGCTGACGTACAACAGCCTAGTTGGATTTTTGGCATAAACCTTTGGTAGACTAAAAGAAAATATTAGTTTTCTTCCATGGAAGAGCGCAACGTAGATCGAGAAACTGTTGATCGAACCAAAACTAAACTCATGAAAAAGGCTGCTGAAAAGCGGGCAGAGCGTGAGGAAAATGGCGGTGGTGATTCGGCTGGTGTTGCTGAAGCACGTCGTAAATTTGTTGAAAATCGTCGCCTCCAAGGGGTTGAGTGATGAATAAAGAAGCCGCTGAAAAAAAAGCAGCTCGTCAGCAACGCAAAGAAGAATTCTTGAATAGTGTTCGTGACAAGATGGGAGTCCGTCAACAACGAGAAGAATTCAAAGAGCGGATTCGTCAAAAGCAAAATAAGAAAAAGTAAGTTTTTTTGCTACATTAGTGCTGTCGGCTTTCTTTTTTATGGCCCGCAGCACTAAAGTACGCTTTAAAGGCAAACCCTCTGAAATTCTTGAGCCTATTGAATTTGAGGGCTATACAATTAAGTCCCTGCGCCATGGGGTGACAGGGCATGTTCTGTATTCCTATCCCAGTCAAGAATATGAATGGGAAAATTGCTGGGGTATGGACCTTGAAAAAGCTAAAAAATCTGTCTTGAAATTTAAGGAAGCACAGCAGGTACAATCAAGTCAGGCTTGAAATAAACATGGGACCAGTAAAGAATGAGTTGATGGATGATCTCGCTCTCTCCATCTACGAATACTTGCACCAGGAAGCAACTAACTTCCACGGTTCTTTGCTGGTCCTCATGCCAATTACAAAAATTGCAAAGCAGTTTGAACGCAATCACCGAACCATTACTCGGCGACTTAGTGCGTTAAAACAAGAAGGGTTAATTCAACCTATCATCAAAAAAGATTACGTTACACTTTATAGTGTTACTAACTGGGAGGACTCTGATGAGTGAACGAGAACAAAACCCAGTTTCTGACTTAACTTTTCTTCTTGGTAGTTTTACTGATAACGGGCGCTCACTACGATCTTTTGTGAACCATCCTCAAGAACTGGCCATTACTATCTTGGTTTCTGGTCTACTGGCTAACTCCAGGTGGGCAATGGATCCTGAAGATGCCATTAAAACAGCTTTTGTTATTCACGAAAAGATACAGAAAGAGGTCCAAAACTACCAATCTCTGAAGTTTGTGAATAATGTGGAAGGGTGTTTCCGTCGCCCTGAGCTCACAGAGGAATGAAACTTCCCTTCTATCTTGACGTTGACATCGAGTGGGGACATGTAAGGGTAGGTCCCATGATTCTCACCTGGTTTAATTCGAATACCACGTACAACGAGTGGGGTAGTGTTGATCTCTTTTGGAAATTTAAGCATTCTTTCCTTTTTCATTTTGATCACAATTTAAACCGTCCTTGCGTTGTCTCCAGGGAAATCGACCCTGAATTAACAGCCGCTCTTAACGGTTCAAAAGATCTGTAAAACCTTGCAAAACCTAGGGTTTTTGCTAAGTTACAGGCACTTGATTCTTATCAATGCCTGCTGTACTGAATGAAATTTGTGCAGAAGTTCGACTGATTGAAGAACTAGAACGCAAAATTTATACACCTTACTCTAAGACTGCATCGTATAAGCAGTACTTGGACTATCGCTCTGAAGGAGATACACGACTAACAATTAACGGCAGTCGGCATTACAAAACTCCGTTTGGTGCACTCCCTTCTGTTACCACGATCTTGTCCGCAACTGGTGGTAACAAAGCAGCTTTAGAACGGTGGGCTAAGAAAAATCCAGGCGGACGTGAAGCTGCTGCAGCCAGGGGCACAAAAGTCCACTCCTTGATGGAGGAGTATTTGCTGGGCATTAATAAGAATCCAGAAATTAATGACCCTGAAATTGCTGAATTCTGGAGCGGTCTTCCTGAAAAGCTCGATAAGTTAGATCGAGTTGTCTGGGCAGAAAACCCTGCTAACCCTGATGATTTCTCGTGGACTATGGGTGGCGACGGCATTAGTCGCGTTTGGCATCCAGGAGTTCATGAAACTGAAACATGGGGCTGGGCTGGTGCGCCTGACATCGTAGCTGAGTACAAAGGAAAAGTTGTCTTAGGTGACCTTAAGACCAGTAATGGTCCTTACTATGCCAAATGGCCAGGTCCTGACTGCCCCAAAAATGAGTACGGAATGCGGCGGGCTGGCTTCATGAAGTATCAAAAGTGCATGATGCAGATGGGTGCTTATGCCATGGCGCTAGAACATACTGTCGGCATCATTCCCGAGCTCATGATGATTTTTGTTGCAACTCGGGATCGCTCTCAAGTGTTTGCGGTACAAGGGGGAACAATCGAAAAGTACAAAAACAAGTGGCTTGACTCTGTAACTAAGTATTACTCTGAGATTCTTCCTGCTCTTTCTGAAACTGAAATTGATATGGAAGTTGTCAGCGGCGAGGCTTGAAGTACAGGTTTCTGCCCCGTACATTAGAGGTACGAAGAAAAACAGTGCATCCTACAGCAACGCCAAAAACGCTTGCTACGTTGGCTCTGCCGTCTCTCCTTGACCTGCCATAACCGCCTGTGACGACCGCAACGCCCGAACCAAAACCTCCTCATAAGCATCTTGCTCCAGGGCAAATCAACCTTGATCTCATCCCTGTTGATTTTCCCCTAACGCCCCTGCAAGGTAAAAAAGCCTATCTTCCTGGCTGGACGCAAGATCCTAAAACAATTAATGAAGTTAAAAAAGAAATTGAAGAGGGCCGGGCTACTGGTGTTGGCTTGCTTTGTGGTCAGTGCAGTAATGATCTTGCTTTAATCTTTGTTGATATTGATGGGGAAGATGCAATCCCCGTCATTGAAGAGTTAGGTGGCGGTCCTCTTGAAGAAATCTTCCCGCCAACACTAACTATCACCAGTGGTAAACCTGGAAAGCTAAGGATGCTTTTTCAGGTGCCCTCGCATCGTGTTGGGCAGCTGCCTGATAAAGCAACTATTAAGGTTGATAAAGCTCCGTGGGAAATTCTTTGGCGCTCCAGACAAGGCGCACTGATGGGTTCCCACCCTAATACCGATGGTTATCGTACTACAGCACATGGTGGATTTGAGTACGCAAAACGTCTTCCAGAAATGCCTGAATGGCTCTACAAAGCCATTGAACGTGCATACCCTAGTAGCCGTTATAAAAAACCTATCTCACCTGTTGGCGCTGTTATTACTCAAAACATCACAATTAATTACGACAATGACAGCAAGTTTTATCTTGAAAGTGCAATTGAAGAAGCACTTGATTACCTGCAGTATTTAACTGTAGAACGTGCTGACGATTATGAAGAGTGGCTTGCCGTTGGCATGTCCCTTCATCAAATTGATGACAGCCTTCTTGAGTCCTGGATTGAATGGTCGGCACAATCAGAACACTTTGAAGACGGTGCTTGTGAACAGAAATGGAGCACCTTTGAACGTCTTCCAGGAGGTCCTAATCCTGATGGTGCCAGGGGTTTAAAGACCTTACGTGCTAAAGCAAAAGAAGATGGCTTCATTGATATGGGCGGCTTCACCGTCCCAAATATTGAGACAATCAATAAAAGATTGAGTGATGCAGAAGCTGGTGATTTCCCTGCTTTTGCTTTTAGCAACATCTTCAGTGAAATGCAAGATCTCGATGAAGAAAATGAATCTGAACTTCCTGAAGAATTGCAAGCAATTCTGGATGACATTCAAGGTGGTTCCAGAAAACAAAAATCTGTAAAGAAGGGTAAAGAAAAACAAAGCAGTCGAAATCCTCCTGCATCTATCCTTGCTTCTGATCTCAGTAACCATCCAGATGAGTGTTTAAACCACTGGCGTTACAACCCTACTTCTGATACCTTTTTAAGATATAACAGAACAACTGGTGTCTGGAATAAAGAAGATTATCCAAGAGAATTTTGGCACACTGTTCAATCCCTTCTTGAAAGCGCCAATTTGCCTGGTGGGCATAGTGCTCATCTTGTTTCTGATGTCGTTACCCTTCTGCAGTATCACCTTACCGAAACTCGTTGGGACCAGAACACCGAAAAACTTGCATTCCGCAACGGTATCTACGATCTCTTTACGGGAGAATTTGAAGAACACTCACCAGAAAACTACGTCACCTGGGGTTTAGATATTGACTACGACCCTCACGTAAATCCAGGTCCTATTACTGAGTGGCTGTATCGCACCCAGTACGGTGATGATGCCAGAGTCAATGTTTTGCGTGCATGGTTGCGTGCGTGTTTGGTTGGACGGGGTAATGAAATTCAGCGTTTCTTGGAAGTTATTGGTCCTGGTGGTCGTGGTAAATCAACTTTTGCTAACCTCTGTTGCGCTTTAGTTGGTTACGGCAACTTTGCCAGCACAAATCTTAACCAGCTGGAGCAAAGTCGTTTTGAACTGGCTTCTATTAAAGGAAAACGCCTTACCTTAATTAATGATTCAGAACGGTATGGCGGTTCCGCTCAAAACTTCAAAGCATTAACAGGTGGTGACTCTGTTCGTTATGAAGAAAAACTTAAGCCTATTGGTGAACCTTTTGTGTACACCGGCATGGTTATGGTGGTAGCCAATGAACCAATCCAAACAACGGACAACACCAGTGGTTTGAGCCGCCGTCGCCTGACAATTGAGTTCAACCGCCCTCTCTATGAAAAAAATAGTGATGCTAAAGACATGATTAAGATTGAAAATGGTTACATCAGCGGCTTATGGAAGGATTATTTATCCGGATTAGTGAACTGGGTATTGGAAATGGATGAGCAAACTATGCGTCAGTATCTTCTGGATACTAATGAAATGGTTCCTGCTTTACGCCGCGTTCGCAATAACATCCTTCTCAATAGCAATAACCTTATCGAATGGTTGCAATCTGAAATTGTTGCCACTGATGCTGTTACTGCTGTAGGTAAGAAGGTTCCTAACGGTGATAAAGAGCGCAACGAGCGTTACTTCAATAGCAACTATCACCTGTATCCCAGCTATTGTGAGTATTGTGAAGCTACCGGTTCTAAAGCAGTTGGTCAAAAACGATTCATTAATCTTCTGCTTGACTGTTGCAAAAACCAGTTGGGCTTAACAGATGTACGTACCTTCAGCAAAGCTGGTAAACCTTTTATCAAAGGACTTGCTATTCGCAATTCAGATCAGAAATATAAGGATATGCCAACAATTCTTATTGAAGAATAATTAGTTCTTTTTGGTGCAAGAACCAGATTTACATTTCTTGCACCACGTTTTATCCCCAGGGATGACTTCAGTGCCATACTCAAAGTCATCGTAATCCTTTTGATTACGTAAAAATCGTGCAAACTCTTCAATGTATTTCTTGATGAGTTGAGTTGGCATGATTAGACAAAGCCAGGAAGTTGAGGACCTTTGGGGCCTGGTGGTGTTAGTGGTTGAAATCTCCGCTCAATTAATTGATCCATGTAAGGAGAATCAAGATGCGGAGTCTTCAATATGGCGTTGGGTGGAGAATAGCGGATACTACGTGGATCGCCAACAAGCGGCACACCAGCAAGGTCACCACCTAAAAAATTACTTAAGAACTTTTCAACTCGTCCACCAATAGAACCATCCAACGAGTTCTCAAAAGCCTTGGTTGAGGCAAGCATCTCCTCGCCAACGTTGCCTTGCATGGTCCCGTACTTCTTATATGGATCCATTGATTGAAAAGACATCACTACCTCACAGTGGTACGAGAAACTAAAGGACCGGCCTGCTCTTGGCCGTAGTCGGTGCGGACTTTCCGAGAAGGAATATCCGATCCTGCCTGTTGATAACTCTGAAAACCACGCAGGTATTCACGCAGGAAGCCAACACCGTCATCGCCATTGGCCATCACCGTAGGAAAGTCGTTATCCATCATCATAATTAAATTGATCTGATCAAAAGCTGAGCACGTTCACGTGGAGATAAGACAGGCATACCTGCAGTTGTTGCCATTTGTGCTTGTGCTGCAGTAGCTTCTTGCTGGGCTTCAGGATTCAAACTTTCTAATGTCCAACCGCCTTCACCTTGTGCACGAGTTCCAAGATCACCCTTTTGGATCTCTTCAATAGGAGCAAAAGTGCCAGCGTAACCTCTGGTTTCAGGGAACATTCTGGCTAGCAAAGGGTTATAAGAACCAATGGCTCCGCCAGGTTGAGCCATTGCTGTGTCAGCGTATTTTTGTTTCCAGATTTCCATACCAAGATCTTTTGCTTCTTGCTGCTTTTCTTTAGCAATCAAGTTGCGATATTGCGCCATCTGGGACTTGTACTCATCACTTTGAGAACGGTCTAATTCTCCAGTGGGTGTTACACCTGTAACAATAGCCGTTGGGAAACCAGCACCTCGCCGATACGCTTCAGCAGCGAGCCCAGCTTCTAATTCTGTTTCCTTATAGTCCGAAGGCAACCCTCCAGGAACCTGTCCAGCCGCCAAAAGCTCTTCCCGCCGGTAATCGGTAGGAAGCTTTGCTAGTCCAGTACGTCGAGGGCCAGTCCACGACGGAAGCGTCTGATAATAATCACTAACAGCGCGTAAAAATTCGATTGGCGAAGGAATTTGGCGCTTCTTACCAGATATTGGTGATGTGTATTCAGCCACTAAAATACAGTAATTCCTATCTACAATAATAATAGAACTAAATAGAGCCATGAAGGTTATTCAAACCTTTCCTTGCGGTACCACCATTGAGTTTGGGGAAGATCACCATAACAATCAAGTGCACAGAGTTTGTACACCAGGGGGATCAATGTGTCGATACGTTGAACCTTACCACTGCGCTCTTACTTATGCAGAACAGTACGAGGAGATGTATTGCATTAAGCCTGAAGGTTTATGATACTTTTGTTGGGGTATACATATGTACTGCTGAGCAGCAGCTGAAACTCCTTGCAGCACAAGGGTTTTCAAGGAATCAAAAAGAACAGACAAAACCCTCCATTTAGAGGTGGTATTTCACTTAGGACGTAAGAAGTAGGGGTAGCAGTGCGTCCGTTCGGTGTATCTGACTGAACACTTTTGTTGACGGTGAAGGCCATGAACGCAATTGTTGCTACCCCTAATTCCCTTTCCTAAAGAGAAATACAGGGTAAAAACGGAGGTGTTTGTCCGTTCTTTTGAGAGTGCCGAAAACCGTTGACACTACTGGGATGTGCGCCTACACTTTAGGGATGACGCACGACCCCTAAATGAATTACAAGGAGTTTTTTGCTGATTTATACTTCACCGAAGAAGATATTGTTACTTTTGCTGCATTAGTAAAGCAATTACATGATGAACTTGGTATGGGACAGTGTTGGTGCGTACAGCGTTACAACGCTTCCTTGCTCAACCAGTTCCGGGTTACGAACAAGTACCGTCCCCTATACAAAAATAGAGATCCCCGTCTAATGACCCTTGCTTTAGCAAACAGATTCGCGCCAGTAGAGGAGGAAGGACGATCCGCATTGCTGGTGCGTAGGCATGTTTGCAGTTCCAAGTACTGCATCAATCCCGATCACTACTACTTTGGAACCGCTAAGGACGTAAAGCTCGAACAAGCCAAGCGCAAAGGACGGAACATTAGTCCAGATGTCTTAGCAGAAATACGGAGTCGTCGTAAGTCCAATAAGACCAAATGGACCTATGAAAAATTGGGCAAATTTTTTAAACTCCCCTACCATGTTGTAAGAAGAATCTGCTTAGAAGGCGCTTACACCAATGACTTCTGACTCCAGTTCAAACCTCTCAGATAACCTGGAGTCAATCCTGTCCCCTACAGGGAACTATCGAGAACAGCTTCTTAAAGCGCACGCTCAAAACAAAGGTAAGCACTGCCTGTGGCATCGTCGTGGTGTCGAAGGACATGCAGATAACTTCGGGCTCCAGCAAGAATGCCGTGACTGCATGGACGCCATTGAAAAAGGCAGATGCACAATTGACGTAACCAACTTTGATCTGGATGTTTATTGGACCGTCCGAAATTTCTGGTTAAAAGTTGACATTAAAGATCCAAACGAATGCTGGAATTGGATGGGAGCAACCCGTCGCAATAACACAGAAACAGTAGCTTATATGCCAAGTCCCTTTCATTCAGCTAAAACGCAATCTGCACATCGCGTAGCTTTTTGGTTAAGTCGTGGTTATACCGGTAAACATAAGATCAGCCACAAAGAAGGGTGCAGTGTTCTTTGCTGTAATCCTCTCCATTTAACAATAAAGGAGTTAGGATCAAAAGCTCAGCCCACCAAGATTGAAACAATCAATTTGAACTATGGCAACATCTTCGAACGTGCAAAAACCTCTGTACAAGAGGAGTGAAGTTTTTCCTAGTAACTACCATTTAAAGGAAAAGCAGTATGCAGCCTTCATTTATTTAGAAGGAGCCTACCAAGTAAGTGAGTGGTTTGATACTGAAGACGAAGCTCAATTAGAGTTACGTTGCATGGAAAAACGTATTAGCTACGAAGTAATTGAAACTATTGAAGAAGAAGGTTTCTATCCAGAACGCGCTAGAATCATGGAAGAAAAGTATCAAGCCAGTGGACGTACAAATGGTTTGTACACTGGTTTAAATATGAAAGATGTCCAGGTTTCTAGCAACTCTTCCAGTTAACACAGGTCTTTATAACTTAGGTAGTGTAGAAGCTTACCCAACAGGGGGTACTGGCCCTACTGCTTATGGCCCCACGTCATACTATGGCAGTGATCCTTTACCTCCTAAGTTAGGAGATTCGATAAACAATCCTATCAATCTCGGAACTTTAAATCCTATTTATAAAACACTAACAATTAGCAATACTCACGGAGGGTTGAGTAGACAGCAAACAACATTCTATTCTTTTAAGTTATTGCGTCCTCGTTCTATTAAAGTTACGCAAAACTATAGTCAGTCTGCTACTACTCAGCAGACTAACAAGAACACATTAATCGCCTTCTATAAGATTGAAGACGGTACACACAGACGTGAGTTACCAGTTAATAACTTAGGTTATGTTGTTGATGAAGCGTCTATTGAAGATGGAGATCAAGACAATCCTATAAAAAGTTCTGATTTCCCTTCTGGTCTTCTTACTCCAGGAGATTATGTTTTCCTAATCACAAATGATATCCGTTATTTAGAAACTACTTACTCTATTACACTAGAAAGTTTTCTTAACGACTGGCGCTATGTCTATGAGAGCATAGACGAAAGCTTAGATTTTGGTTTAATTACGGAAACGTTTAACACCAGCATTGACTTTGGTTCAATCGTTGATTGATTTCAATAAAAAACCTGCTAACCTTAGTGACAGTTAGCAGGTCTTCTAGTGAAAACTATTTTATTTAAGGATTTTGAGACCCACTTTGATGACTTTATTGACGATGTAGTTGAAAACGGAAGGCACTATTGCATTCATCTGGAAAACGGCAAAGCAGTTATGCTTCTTCCCTATACAGAATATGAATGTTTAGTTGATACCTATAAAGAGTGGATTAATTTAAACGACTTAAAAGAAATTTGAAACAATACTAGTTGTTACGACCGAAGAGCGGTGGCGCAGCCTTTCCGTAGCGTCCATAGCCTTGATTAAAAGCAGGTCTATTTACTTTTTCACTTAAATCTTTTACCTGCTGAGAAAGGGTTTTGTTAGTTTCTAACTGCTCTTCATACTTATTACGATAATTAACTTCGTTAGGAGACTTAAAGAAAGACTCATCTTTTGGAATTAACTGGTGAGCACTAACACCAACATCTAAATTCGGTGTTATAACAACGTTTTCACCGGTTTCTAGTTTCCGCTCCATAAGAGGATCGTAAAGAGGAGCTTTACCGTACATGCCAAGAATACGGTTTGTTGTCTGTTGTGAAAGTGCACGAGATTGTAAAGCACGCGCTTTCTCTACGTCAGCAATATCTGCTAAGCGACCTAAAAATTCTGGACTAAAATAGTCCTGTATGATGGTCGGATCTTTACCTTTAATTTCAGTAACTTGAGTTTGTTTCGAGCCACCACCACCACCACCTGAACTCATGGTCTTTACTTAAAATTGACTTCTATACTTACTCTATCTGAAACAAACTTATAAAGATGGGGTGCCACCTGAATTCCGCTGATCAGGACAGCAACAACCAAGATCAACTCAGCATAGGTAATAGGTCGTTTCATAATCAGAGTCCGTTCGTTGAAGATTTTAAAGAGCTTCTCAGCTTAATGTCCACTAAGACGATGTTATCATTGATGTCAACCCAGCAAAAAAACTTGGCTAACGCTTTGTGGACTGCTGAAAACTTTGGCGGCAAACCGTTACCTGGTCAGCTTAAGGATACCTATCCTAAGCGCGATTACTACGAGTTGGTTCTTTTGATGGAGCATCAACGCCAGTGGGAAGAAAAACAACGCTATTGTCAACAAGCAAAAAATTGTTAGGCTGTGCACAACATAAATCCCATGAATGAGCTACCGCTTTATTGATCTAGATATTGACTCTGTAACAACAGAGAATTATAAAGAGATCTTAAAACCTTCTTTAGCACAGCAAGTCTTGCCATTTCTTCCTCCTGAAGGAAGTTTTGAGACTCCTGATCTTCAGCGTTATTTAGAACTGGTTAAAAGCTATGAAGTTGCTACAACTGACTTAATCCACGGCTTGTCATTAGCTGATCAGATTCGCATCACCTTTAGCGATATGAAAGCAGCAACCATTTGTGAGAAGTTTCCCGACATTGACTTAGCAACAAAACGACGGTATCGTTGTGTAGCTGAATATCTAATTCGCCAAGGCGAACTTACAAAACTCAAAGACGAGAAAGGTAAGCTCCTTAAAAAACTTGGCAACATGGGAAAGATGGTAGTTATCTACGAACCTCTTCCCAAAATTTGCAAAACTCTACAACAGACTGGTCTCGGACAGTTTATTAGAAATGAACAACAGGCGTCAAAAGTTAGTGAACGGACTTCTTTCCAGTGCCAAAACTGGTGGGGAGAAGAAGATGGCTCAATTGGTAATTGAAAGAATTTGCGCGGACATGTGCGATTTCTTTGAAAAGTTCTATTACAACGAAGGGCCTGGTGCTGTTGTTTATGTGCCGGATGCAGAAGATCCTAAAAACAGCATGTTTTATCTTCCTGTTGCTGCATTGATTCAAGCACAATCAGATTTCAACTCCAGAGAAATGGAAGGTCCTGCCAGTGTTATGCAGAAAGCTATTGCCCGTGCAGAATCTGTAGATCCGACAAAGCAAGGACTCTTTATCATTCAAGATAAGAATCAAATGTCATTGATTTGTTATGAGCGGGATCAACCACTTCCTTTTGAAGACGTAGCAACTGATGAATAAAATCAAACGGAGTGCAAGGCATTTTGAAAGTGCTTGCCGAATCTATCGTTTAGAAGATGATTGGTGCACTCCTGCTGAATACTTGCCACTCATTTATCACGTTCTAGATTACATTGATCTGGATCCTGGTAGTACAGAACACGCAAACAAGGAGTTTCTCCAGGCAGAAAAAATTTTTACAAAGCACGATGATGCATTAAACCAGCAAGAGCCTTGGAAAGGAAACGTATACTGTTTTCCACCAACTTATGGACGCTGCTCTTTCAGCCGTGCCAGGCAAACCTGGAGGTGGTCTTTACGAGGCGGTGGTCCTGGTTCATCTAGTCCAGCACGGGCCTGGTTTGATCGTCTTGAGAGGGATTGGAAGCTGGGGTATGTGAACTCAGCTTTATTTTTTACTACTACAACAGAGATTATGAGAACGATTCCCAGTCTCTGGAGTTATCCTATTTGCATACCATCTAAACGCCCTGCACTTGTACACGGACGTAACTTCTACTTGTATGAGAACTTTCCTAAGTGGGGGTTTTTTGTATTTTTGCCACCACGGGAATTAGGTTTTAATCACACACAAAAATTCCAAGAAGCCTTTTCAACGATTGGAAATCTTGTGATGTGAATTAAGACGGTTTAGTGCGGAAGGTATTACGATAAACAATCCGCCCATCAGTATTGCCGATACTGGCAGAACCACGTGGGGCAGCAGGGAGCGCACCCACAGGAATGGTTCCACTTTGAGCAGCAAAGACAAACCGATCATCTTGTTTACGTTCTTCTGTAGTTGGGAACCGGCCAGCAACAGTACGTGCTTTTATGTAGTCTTGTAAAAAACGACGCCCTGAAATATTATCAGATACCCCTTGGGCTTGTAAGTACCGATTATCAACGGTATAAGATTGACTCTTTGCCACTGTCATCTTAATATTCTGACAGCACTTAATGTTTATTTTGAGCAATCAAGTTAACCATCCCGATCATTATATGCAAGGCAGAATTGAGTGCATTGAAGCAATGGAAGCTGCAATGAGCAGTGAAGGCTTCCGTGGCTACTGCAAAGGGAACATTATCAAATATTTGTGGCGGTATGAATCAAAGGGTAATCCAATTCAGGATTTACTTAAAGCTCAATGGTACTTAGAACGTTTAATTAAACATCATGAAGCAGAATCCTGATCCTGAGATTTACCACTCAATTCCAACTCTGTCTCCAGAGGAATTAGACTACTTGCGTACCTTAGAGTTTCTAGATCTTTTAGATCAGCTTCAGGGAAAGCAGACCGCGATCCCGTACAGTGATAAGGCTCAGTCCACATCGTAAAAAATTTATTAATAACTTTTCCATTAGGATCTGCTTTCATCAGTTCTTTTTCTAAAAACTCAATGGCCTTCACTTGTTGAGGAGAGCCATTAAAACTAGTAGCAATATTTAAAAGACAACGTGGTGCTCTACATTTATGTTCTACTAGTAGAGGAACTTCTTTATCAGATTGTAAATATAGATCTAATTCAGCTCTTCTCCTCTCTACTAATCTTGGATTTGAAAGGTAGTTTTTCTTTATAAATGGAGACCACTCTTTAATGATCGCTGTTTTAGAAGCACGAGAATTAATTAACTCTAATAATTTACAATCTTTAAATTGAATAATTCCTATGCTTTGTGCATAGCTAAGAACAGCAGCCTTTTTCTTTTCATTTAAAGGCATATAAACAACATCTTCTACCCGTGTTGAGAATGTCTCCAGGTCTTCCCAAAGTTGGTTTTCAACTTGCTCTCTACTAGCCCTTGTGAACGGTAGGATGCCACGTCCTTTTAAACGCAAACTACCGTACCCAATTAACCAGGGACCTTCTTCTTTGTGGAACTTATACGATGCGTATTCTTCAAAACCTACATGAATACGACACGGCGTATATTTCCGTACCAATTCAAACCCAAGTTCTGTAAAGAAAGACAAGGGGCACTTGGCCCCTTATTGGGGCTTACGGAACAACAACAGAACCGTTATAGCTGATTTCACTGTAAGCATCATCCATCGTTAAAAGAACCAAATAGTTCTTTGCAGCGTTGGTTACTGTGACTGCTACAGCGCCTTTGCTTCGGCCAGCTTTGGCTACATTAAAAAACTTTTGATAGCCAGTGGGGGCAGAGCCTGCAGTGTAGTCATCGTCTTGAAAGATTTCAATTGTATTTACACCGACACTGCGATCAAGCGTAACAATGATGTCACCAGTAGAAGCAGGGTTTACAAGAAAAGCACGCTGGCTTAAATCACCAGATGAACCAGGGAGTCCGTCGCCTTCGTAAGTTACTTCAGCGCCACTGGCAGTAAAAGTGTCCTGTGTTCCTTGGAAAGTGCGAGTAGCCATTATCAGCTAGTTTGATTATGGGTTTGAAACTGGAAGGAGATGTCAGCATCAATACCGTGTTCTTTCAGAATACTTAAGAACATTTGACGGTCCATCATTTTCATGTGGAGCATGTCAACAAAAGCTTCTTCAAGCTCGTCACGGTCAAGATCTCTAATCGCCAGGGCTGCTGCATGGATAGCAAATTCACTATCAATGGGCAGATCCAGGGCATTGGCATCCATTGAAAACTTACCAATCCGTCTTTACATCCTAACAGCTCTGTAATTTTTGTCTACTAAGCCATTGCATCTGGAGTGGGGATAGGAATGTAACGCTGATCTACCGTAAAATACGGTTCATCTGGCGCACCTTCATAAAAACCGGGAACGATTTGCGGCAATCGTGCGGTTACGTACTGATTTAAAAAGGAGTTTGGGTCCTGGATGTCCATGGAGAATGCTGTGACTTAAAGTTGAAATGCTGAAATAAGTGCCTACAAATACTAATAACAGTGTCAACATGTTTAACTCAAGTTGGATTTAAGTAGCCACTGAAACTTTTTGTGTGCTCGGCCACGTTCTATAGCTAAGTCTAAAGTCAGCTGATCTTTCATTAACTCTGCTTCTTCTGCTAACAGATTGAAAGATTCTGCTAATGTGTTGTGATTTATAGCTAAAGCTCGAATCATCCCATCTTGATCAAAGCAGTTTGTTGGTACCTGCTCAATCATGGATTGGTTAAGGTCTTCAACTGTAAGCGGTGTACTAATATCTAAAGACCTGAGGTGTTCTGCGATAACATCAAGTCCATCTTGAAGTTCCTCATAGATTTCCTGAGTTAACTTATGAATGGAATAAAACTTACTGCCCATCAGATTCCAATGGACAATATAAGTTTGATTCAAAAGATAAGAAGTATCCCGCAGTAATTGCACTAAATGGCAATAGCAAGTTGATTTAGAATCCATTTTTACTTTAGCCACTTTAGTTACCATTTAATATCATTCACCATTTTACTCGGTCTGCCCAATAAGCAGCGGACATTTTACCCTTAGCAATATTTTTTGCGTGGCGTGCTTTAAAACTTTCCCTCCGTTTACGGTAAGCTTCTGACTCTCCAGCTTTTTTAGGAGAACCTGATACACCTTGTTGACCAAAGCGAATAATCTTTTCTTTCCCACCAGAACAAGCTTTTACCACATGAGATTTAGTGGGGTGATCTGCAGTTCTTCGTGGTTTATTGCACTGCATGTGCTCTTTAGCTAATCGCTTAGCTTTTGCATGGTCAGCCATTACAGGTAATTAGAACGGCGCTCTTCACTTGTAATTTCCATACTTGGTTGACCCTGAACTTTTTTCTCCCACCGAGTAGGCCAACGTTCGTTTCTAGTTTCTATCAATGAAAGATCTGGATCAACAAACATTTTTTCTGGCAAACGAGTTGCAATGTACTGATCTAAAAACTGTTTGTTATCCTCAATAATCATTATGCTGTAACTGCTATTTCAACAGAGCTGGAAAGATAAATAGTTTGTGGTTTTTGCTCCAACCACTGCTTAATTCTACTAACCCTTTCCTCTGAGTACAAGGGGTGTCCCTCCTTGAACCATTCAAAAGGAAGAGTGCTGGCTTTTGAATTATTGCAAGAAGTGCAACAACAAGCTAAATTATTTCGAGTATTGTGTCCTCCTTTATGTTTAGGAATGATGTGATCAATTGTAGCTGTGCGATTACAAAGTTCTTTTTCACAATAGGCACATTTCCACTGCCAAGCTTCAAATATTGATTCTCTAAACTTCTTTCGTGCACATTTAGGACTTAAGACAATGAGGTTCGCCAGGAGTTCATTCTCACTGTGGAACATCTTTTATTCACAATTCCTAACATCAGATTAGGGTGCACACACCTGTACTGGTTGCTAAACTGTGTGTGCTAGGGAGCGTGGCGGAATTGGTATACGCTGCGGACTTAAAATCCGTTGGTTATTGACCTTGTGGGTTCAAGTCCCACCGCTCCTATCAATCAGTTAAACCTATTTCTTCTAAACCTATTTGTTCTAAGAACAGGTCACCGTCCAATTCAGCTGGATCATAATTTGCATCTTCTAACAGCTTAAGAAGGAAGTAGTAAATCCGTTCTTGCACCCAACGCAAATCATCATCTGAAACATTGCAGACAATTGAATTAAGACGTAGCTCACGAGAGGGCTCGCGGATGTGATCTGCAAGCAGCTCTAGCGCCCTGTAACGCCCTTTCGTGAACTCTCCTAACATCAGTCCAGCCCTGCAGTTGTAAGAGCTTCTTTCAGCTCTTTATCTGTCGTTTCACTTTGACGTTGTTTGATAACTTGCAACAGTTCAAGAGCACCTTTGACTTTTAAATAACCTTCTTTATTACGCATCAATAGCTCTTCTCCACGGCGAATTTCCTCCGTCAAAGAAGCCAATTGATCTGACAATCCCTTCTCAAGGTCATTAATGATCGTTTCCACTTTGAGCAATGTAAGTAGCTACGGACACTATACCTATTGCAAATCTAGCCACCAGCCAGTTCTGTTTCCTTCAACCATCCACCGTCGCATAAAAAGATTTTCACTGTATAAAACAGAGTCACCATTAGTGCTTTTATAGGTTCCGGTGTAGTTGTCAAGTTCGCCCCAGGGATCATGAACAATGAATTTTTTCTTTTCAGATTCATAACCGATAACACAAATCCAGTGCCCAAAACCTTCTGGTTTATTAGCGGGACCTTTATGAAGGATCGCTACAGGACATGGAATATTAGCGTCTAGTTTTCTTTTTAAATTTTCCAGTGTTCCTGTTTGTTTAAAAATTGCTTTAATTCCAAGGCTTGTTAACACCTTGACTTGAGTTGCAACTTCTGTACTGTCACCAATGGCAAATACTTTTTTTAGGTATTCATTGTCATTTGCAACTGAGTCAGGGCGTAAATACATAGCTGCCATAGCACAAGCAGATGAGAAACAAGTCCGGCCTGCATCACGATAGTTATCTCGTTGTGACTGATAGGGAACATTCAGAAGAACTCCATCGTAAGCAACAATGGGAACTTGATCTGGTTTTGGAGCTTGTCCGCCAAGTCCATGCCAGTGGTCATTAAAAGCCCACCAGATACCAGCTCCCCAGGGCAGGTTAATTTTGGTGTGATTTTCTTTTCTTTCTAAAATCTCAACACCTTTATATGTTCTATCAGCTTGAATAGTTACTTTTTGATTGTGTGAAAGTTTATGACTTTGAATTGGAAGTTTTTTCAAGTGCGTATAATGATTTGAAGTAATATCAATCTTCTCTAACTTGACGACAGGTGTTCCTGATGTAAACAGTTCTACTTCTTTCTTACGTCTGCTAACAAGACCTGGAAGCGTCTTGCCATCAGCCTTAACCCACTTAGGTAACTCTTCTCTAGCTACTTTATTAGGATCTTCACCCTTATTAAGACGTTTCCTTAAGGTTGATTCTGCAAGAGCACCTGATCCACAGTTATAAGTAAAAGAAACTAATGCATCAAATTGTTGTTGATTTAACGGTACGGTAATATTTAAACTAACTGCTGTCTCAAATTTCTCTAGATCCTTTCGAAGAAGGGATTCAGCACGTTCTTCTGTAATTGCTTTACCTGGCTTTACATCTGGTCCAGTATGCCCCCAGCCGACAGTCCAAACGCCAGCGGGACATTTATAGGGCATTAATTCAAGCCCTTCAAAAAATTTAATTAGATCTAAACCAGCAGTAGAAGTTCTCATGGCAATACCAATGCTGCGTTTATTTTATCTAATCTGCATTTCTTGAAAGGCTAATTAAAGTTGTAAGTACTCCCATTAACACAGCAATGGTTCTGGTATCTACATCATTGCAACCCATAGGAGAAGGATCTATCTTTTCTCCCTCTGGAGTACCAACATATTTAGAGTACCAAGGCCACACAGTAGGCAGGACGTAGAACCTACAAGAAGCCCATTGTGCTGACGAGATAATGACAATGGCTCCAGCAGTTGCAACAATAGATCGCCAGAGCCAGGTTGTCATTTGTTATCAGTTATCGTCAGGGACAGGTGGCCATTCAATATTCCAGGGGAAGCTGGGTTGTGCTGTGACATCCCGTAGAGCTTGACGGTAAGTCGCCCACTCAATGTGGTCAACTGGTGCATCAGGAAGCTGCGTCCAATCGCAGTCAGCTAAACGCTGGTTGCGATCAGTACGAACAACTTTGCCTTGCTCAGCATCTTTAGCAAAGCAATATGCTTCCCATTGCTCAGCAGCAGTGTGCTCGATGCCTTCATCATCAATGTAGTCCTTGAAGACAGGACCGGCAATGTAGTGTGTAAACCACTGCCCGTTGACCTCAACCACGCCGTTGCGTTGGCTGTATTCGTACGGCGGCACTGTGATTGCTTGGGGACCTTCGAGCACCGGGTCGTAGCCAAAGCTGTCGATGATCTCGGGGGTGAGCACCTCGGGAAAAGAGGTGTTGGGATTGTCGGCGCGGAGTTGCTGATCAGTAATCAGGGTGCCGGTAGTGCGGTTGCGAAGTTCCATGGGTCTACGCTATTGCAAGGAAGATAAATCTGCCGCCATTAGCATTGATAGCAGCAGGGGCAGTGGAGGTAATCTGGAAACCAGATGACAGCGGGTCGATGTAGTCGGTGCTGGTGACTTCTGCAGAAGTGGAGTTAAGCAGCAGGTAGGGGTCGTTGCCGCTAACAATGCCGCGAGCGGTGTCCCAGGTGTACCAGTCACCTGTGGAATCGGCGCGCTTGATTAGAACAAACCGTGCACCAGATGTAAAACCGCAGTCAATACTAAGAGTAGTACCAGTACCGGTATAAGTACCAACTTTACTAACACCGGGGCAAGAAGCAAATAAGTAGGAAATAAAATTAACAGACGTATTGTTACGAAGCACTCCTACATTGAACTCGGTTGCTGTCGGCGGTGTTAATGTGAAATAACTGCTGTTGGAGAAAAAAGCATCTGACGTATTAAGGCGTGCAACAAAGCCAAAGTTTGTGCCGCCATAATTTATGTCTGCAGCAAGTGCGGACACCATCCAATTCGTGACAGTTGGGGCACCATCTCGATTTTTAACAATTATCAGCTCTGGCTGTACTTTAAGATTGTGGGAAACAGCTCTAAGACTTGCGCCATCACCCGTATAATGCACCACGTCGAAGAAGCCGGGGGCGCGGCGGAATGTCTCGTATATAGCGGATACTCCACCCGAAACCCAGCCATCCTTAAAAAACGTATTTGAATCAAAGGCAGAGAGAGAACCTGTGTTTTCGGCA
>Ga0208162_1000544_pt1 | contig 21660 bp, 23 predicted proteins | sample CB_VirMetaG_4_FD_184539 | JGI IMG/M metagenome (GOLD analysis project Ga0208162, IMG submission 184539) | Freshwater to marine saline gradient viral communities from Chesapeake Bay - CB_1508_1M Viral MetaG (SPAdes) (version 4) | ecosystem: Environmental > Aquatic > Marine > Coastal | place: USA... | reverse complement strand
CGTTGGTACAGGTCTCGACCTGGCCGTTCTCGATCATGTGGTGAATGTCTAGCACTTTGAATAGATCCTCCATTGTGTACCTCATTGAACCAGCAATGCGCCCCGGAGGGCGCTAAACAAGATCAACCCATCATCATTGCGCTAAGATCCATAACCTCTGGCGCGTCAGGCTTACGCTGGTAGCCCCAGGGCGCATCATCGTAGCCAGGGAATTTACTGACCATTTCCATGATAAACCGATTGATGTGGTAGTCACCGATGTAGTCGCTGTCGTATTGTGCTTCCCGAAACTCTTTGGCCTCACATGCCTGGTAAGCAAAGCACTGAGCAATTTTAATGAAGTCGATGGGCTTTAGATCAGGGTCGGGCCGACAAGCTTCGTGCTGGCAAGCTTGGCAGTATTCCTCGAAGCTCTGATCTCCAAGCATGAAGTTATCGCCAGGGTAACGGGCCTCGATGCTGATCCAGTTAGCTTTGGCTAGAAGCGCTGCCATTTTCTGGGGGCTGCTAGGCTGGCAGTACAAGCCAACCTGGGCGCGATACATGGCATTGGCAAGAACGCCAATGTGTTCGGGGTTACATAGATAAGCACTCATTATTTTAACTCCTGTTCAATATCCAATCGGTAAACGTCAATGCCGCAAGTATCTTTGCGACCCCAATAATTAGCGGCCCTCTGTGCAGCCTCATAAGTGGTTGCCGCGTAGCATTCCCAAAAGTGTTCCCGGTAATGAACGCAGCGGTATTTGATTAGTCCCATGACGTTTTCCTTCCTGTAAAAAACAAATCACATATAGACATATAGCGAGTGATATCTCTATGGTCAAGCGGTATCGCTAAAAAAAATGAGGAAAATATGCCAATTAAACGTCAAGTATCTGAAAACCTTACAGCTTTTCACTGTCGATTACCCCGGCCAATCAAGGACCGTCTTATGAATGAGGCGCAGAACCAAGGAATATCAGCCGCAATGGTTTTAACAGATCTCATAGAAAATTACCTAGGGCGGCCACAACCAACCACCCAGGTTCATTACCAGGAACACGAAGAAAACCAGATCGATGTGATCGATTGGCTCGAGCGCAATGCGTAGAGTTGATTTTTGGTTAAAAGGTCAACCCATCGGCAAGGGCCGACCACGGTTCACCAGGCAAGGCCGGGCTTACACGCCAGCCAAGACCAAGGATTATGAGCATCGATTAGCCGCAGCCGCATCCGATGCAATGCAAGATCTGGGCTACGAACCAGCAACCGGGAAATGCTCGGTTCATGTTCTAGCACAGTTCGAGATCCCCAAATCATGGTCTAAGAAGCGCAGAGAGGCCGCTACACGCGGGGAAGTGGTCCCAGGTAGGCCAGACATCGATAACGTGGTTAAGATCGCTCTGGACGCGATTAACGGTGTTGTGTTCGAGGATGATGCCCAGGTGGATCGAATCAATGCAACCAAACGTTATGGCGATCCGCTGATGCTGGTGAGCGTGGAGTGGGATGAATGAAGCCACCAATGGCAAAGAACAAGGATCTGAGGAACTACTGCATCATTCCCATCGAGGCCGTGCGTGACCATCGATTGCATGGAACCTCTGCGTTCTCTGTCCTGGCATTGATCTGCACCTATACAGATTACCTGGGCGTGACATGGGTAAGCCAGGGAAAGATCGCACAAGAGCTGGGCATATCCAGGCAAGCCGTGTGGCGCCAGGTCAAGAAGCTAAAGGAGTACGGCTACATCGTCGAGGAGAAAGCCTTGAACAAATGGCAGACCACCAAATCCCTCAAGGTCGTATTCAAGAACGCGCCCAAGGACATCGAAGAAGCCAAGGCAAACCTCACAGCCGGACAACAGATCACAGTCGAAGAACACCGCAGACAGGCAGCCAATGAGTTCAAAGCTAAAGCCAAAGCGCCTGTGGATAACTCAGTAGGGGGTGCAACATCTGAGGTTGCAGGGGGTGAAACACCATTAGGTTGCACTAACGAACCATATAACGATAAGGGTATTAACTATTATAGTGATGAGGCTAGACAGTTTTGTGTAATGTTTTTGCGATCTGCTGAAAGTTTTGGAACTCCAAGAATTATCAATGATCGTGATGTCGATGTGATGTCAACGTGGATCAGGAACGGTCTGACCCGGGAGAAATGGGCCAAGATCCTCCAGGATCACTGGCAATACTGCCGGGATAAGCACCGGGATTACGCTCGAGGGATCGGATACTTCACTAACCCGGTCGAGCGCGTGACCACCAGGAAGGCCAGATCCTACAACCAGGACGCGAAAAGCCTGTTCCAGAAAGCAGTCAGATCTACCAGAGGTTGAGCAAAATGGCTAAGTCATTGATATCATTGAATAACAAATTTAACATAATCGACATTATACGATAATAGCGCTAACATCGCAGGATTGGCATGTGAGCCGATCCGCAACCAGGCACCCCTTGCCCCCCACCCCCGCGTGTATATGTGCAGTCCCCCACAAAAATATTTTCTGGAATTTTCCCACGGTGTGTGCGATACCTTTATCTACAAACTTTCAGGAAGGAGTTTACAATGAAAAAGACATTGAGAGTGGTACAGCCACAGAAGCGGCGGAATGATCCGGACAAGACGGATTGGGTACGTTTGGGTATTGGATGGTCTGATAGCAAGGGAACGCGGATAAAGCTGAATGCGCTGCCGTTACCTGATGAGAACGGTGAGGTTTGGATAAACCTATTCGAAGATGATGGATCTGGTGGTAAGGCGGGTGGAAACCCTGATAACCCTGATAACTCTAACAAGTCCGGCATGGACGATGAGATCCCGTTCTAATGGCCCGGACGCGACAAACACCGATTGGCCGCTTTGGTGGTATCCGTGTTGCGCAGCGTCGAATTAAGACGAGTGAGACATTAGAGAACCACAAGGAAGCCGTTGCCCAGGAGCTAATAGCTCTTGGGACCACATCGATCACTGAGATAATGAATCTTGATGGTACGATGAAGAAACAGGAAGATATCCCGGATTATGCGTTGAGGGCGATCAAGAAGATCACGCCGATGCCGGATGGCCGGGTTGCAATTGAAATGCATGATAAGGTTGCGGTGTTGAGGGTCTTGGCAAAGGCCGCTGGGTTCTTGGATAATCCAGAGAAAGAAAGCGATAAGCCCTCGATTGTTGGGATTAATATGAAGGGTCCGGCAACCACAGAGTATGCCGAGGTGTTAGATGATACCGATAAAAATTGATGATGAAATGCCGATTGCGGCGAATATGCAGTATGCGTCAATGTATTTTTCTCACCGCGTTAGATCTTTAGAGGCGGCACTCGAGGAGATCGAGCGTGTTGCTCTGGTCAGTGAGGGCGTCCAGTTCTATGCAATGGTGGCGCGTAAAGGCTTAGATGGAGAGTTTGATTATGACCGAGATCCCGAGCCTTGATTTGAATTTCGAGAACAGTCCGACTGTTTGGGATTTTTTACATGACAATAGCTTCGTTAGGGGCTTGATGGGTCCGGTGGGATCGGGTAAATCCTATGGCTGTGCAGCCGAGATAATGCTTAGGGCAGTGAGGCAACAACCTAGCCCACGCGATGGTATCCGCTATTCCCGATTTGTTATCGTTCGTAATACATATCCCGAGCTGCGCACGACCACCATTAAGACCTGGCAAGAGCTATTTCCCGAGGACACCTGGGGATCGATGCGCTGGCAGCCGCCGATTTCGCACCACATTCGTATTCCGACCAGGGGTGATATCCCTGGGATCGATTGTGAAGTTATCTTTATGGCGCTTTCTTCGCCGCAAGATGTGCGGAAACTGTTGTCTTTGGAGCTTACGGGTGCCTGGGTGAACGAGGCTCGAGAGCTTCCCAAGGCAGTAATCGATGGATTGACGCACCGGGTTGGGCGATATCCTACAAAATCCGATGGCGGTCCTACATGGTACGGGATCTGGATGGATACCAACCCGCCGGATAGCGATCACTGGTGGCATGAGCTTGCAGAGAAAAACCCGATCACGGGTAAGTTTGCCTGGTCGTTCTTTCGACAGCCTGGCGGTGTCATACTTCCCAAGAAAGAAGATATCCCGAAGGAAAACCCGGATGCGCAAGGATTTGTATTCTCTGGTGGTAAATGGTGGCAAGTTAATCCCAACGCGGAAAACAGCAACAATCTCCCGCCTGGATACTATCAACAGCTACTTGGCGGTAAGAATGCCGATTGGATCAGGTGTTATGCGCAAGGCATGTACACATTTGTCCAAGAGGGGCGTCCCGTATGGCCAGAATATGATGATGAGCTTATGTCCGGGGATGTCGAGGTAGATCCATATTATCCGATACAGATCGGTGTTGACTTTGGTTTAACCCCGGCTGCGATCTTTGGGCAGAGAACCACGGCGGGATCGTGGCGGATCATCGATGAGCTGGTGACGTTCGATATGGGCCTGGAAAGATTTGGCCAAGAGCTTCTAGGCCGTATCGCGGAGCGATATTCTAAGCATGAAATCATGATCTGGGGCGACCCGGCGGGTAATAAACGTGATGAGATCTATGAAGTCACGGCCTTCGATCACTTGCGATCTATTGGTTTCAAGGCGCAGCCAACGGAAAGTAACGCTTTCCAGGTACGCCGGGAAGCTGGGGCGGGGCCGATGTCACGCCTGGTAAACTCAAAACCTGGGCTGATGGTCGATAAAAAGTGTATTCGTCTGCGCAAATCTCTGAGTGGCGGCTACTTCTTCAAGCGTCAATCGCTCGGCGCCGGGCAAGAACGGTTTAAGGATGCGCCAGTTAAGAACGAACATTCACACTGCGGGGATGCGTTTGGCTATCTGATGCTGGGCGGCGGGGAACAACGTCGATTGCGCCGGGGGACTTATGGCAGCGGATTTGCCCAGGCTCCGGCCATGACTGCAAATACAGACTTTAATATCTTCTGATGTCACTGATACAGCTCCCAACATTCCGAATGCGCCCCGATGAACAGATCGTGCCGCTGCAATACGAACATCTGTTTATGATTAAGCTCGGGCCGCACGAACAAGAGTATGAGCGCGTTATTCCTGGATACCGGGATTACATTTACGACATTTCAGAACACGGCTGGTCCTGGACTGCAATCGGTCGAGGTAAAGTCGTGGCTTGCTATGGGGTACGACAGATCTGGCCGCATATGGTCGAGTGCTGGTTTATTCCAGGGGAGGGATTGGATAACCACGCCAGGACAACTTTAGTGGGTGCTAGGGCTACATTACAGAGTGTATTTGATGACTATGATATCTCTAGGATGCAGATATATGTAAAAGATCAACATATGGTAGCGTTAAGGTTTGCCAAAGCACTACATTTTGAGGTAGAGTGCAAATTAAGAAAGTTTGGTCCAGAGGGGGCCGACTATTACTCAATGGCGAGGTTTAAGTAAGATGGGCGGATTTGGAAGTAGTCGAGCGGACCCAGCACCAGCACCAGCCCCAGCGGCACCACAGGTTTCGGAAGCGCAACAGCGACAGGAAGCTCGGGCGGAAGCTCAAGAGAAAAAAGAAATGCGAGGACTGCAAAAGCGTAGACGATTAATGCGCACTGGCGGTTTGAGATTGTTATTCTCCCCAGCACGACAAGAAGGCCCAGGAATGGCACCCAAAACTAAAATGGGCGGCGGATCATAGATGTTACTGAGCGCTATATTCAAGCCGAAGCAAACGCAAAAGCAAAAAACGCAAGAAGCTTATGCGCAATATGCTGGCACTCGAATGGCGTCGCAGGGCAACTATACAAGCAGTCGAGGCCCAATCGGTACGGCTGTAAGTGATGTGGCGATGGGTTTGGGATATCAAACCAAGGATGCAAGCTATTATGCCAGAACAGAGAGGACAAAAGCTAGGAGAGCTGTAAGTAATCGAACAGAATACGGAAACGATGACAGTCCTAGCCGTGCGGCACCCAGGCCCAGACAGCCAACGGCTGCGGAGTTAAAAGCACAGCGCAAAGCGGCAGAACTGGCGGAGCGTAAACGTCTTGGACAGATCGCTCGTAAGAAGTTTGAAAAAGAGAAAGGCGAAAGAGTTGCCAAAAAAAGAGCGACCCTTTTGAATATAGCATGACTAAAATCAAAGATGATCCTCGAGTATATCGCAAGGAAGGCGATGATCCAAAACGCGCTAGAAACGATAAAGGCCAACTTATCGCTGATGATCCATCAACGCCTGATGTAAATGAAGCCTGGGAAGGCGGAGAAGCTCCAAAGAAAAAAGCAGCTCCAAAAAAGAAAGCAACAACCCGTGGTAAAAAAAGCGCATCAAAATCCTAAAGGCGGCTTAAACGCCGCTGGTCGGGCCTACTTCAAACGGACAACAGGATCGAACCTGAAACCTCCGGTGAAGAAAGGCGATAATCCTCGTCGGGCGTCCTTCCTGGCTCGGATGGCGGGGAACCCTGGGCCGGAGCGTGACAGTCAGGGAAATCCCACCCGGCTGCTACTGTCCCTCCGTGCCTGGGGTGCTTCGTCAAAAGCGGATGCACGAAAGAAAGCCGCTGCCATAAGTAAGAGGAATCAGAATGCCTAAGCTAAACGTAAAAGAAGTGATGCAGCGCGAAGCCAAGGCACAAGCGCGAAAAGATGAATGGCGCACAATCTATGAAGATTGTTACGAATACGCCCTGCCACAGCGCAATCTTTATGGCGGATATTGGGAAGGTAAAACACCAGGTAAAAGCAAGATGCAGCGGGTCTTTGACTCTACAGCCATGTCCTCGACTAAGCGCTTTGCAAACCGAATGCAAGCTGGGCTATTCCCGCCCAATCGTCACTGGTGCAAGTTAGAGCCTGGAATGGCTATCCCAGCTCAAGAACGCCCTCGAGCGCAAGAGATCCTGGACGCATATGTTGATATCATGTTCGATCAGCTACGTCAGACAAGCTTTGACCTGGCAATGGGTGAGTTTCTACTAGATCTCTGCGTAGGCACAGCCGTAATGATGGTGATGCCTGGTGATGAAGTTACACCCGTTCGCTTTACAGCGGTCCCACAATACTTGGTTGCCATCGAGGAAGGCGCAAACGGTACTATCGATAACGTCTATCGCAAGCTGCGGATCAAAGCGGAAGCAATACAACGTGAGTTCCCAGACATTCAGATGAGTGTTGAGCTTGAGGACGCAATGCTTCGTCGCCCAAGCGAGGAGTTAGATTTATTCGATGCAATTATTTTCGATCAGGAGAGCGGCAGATATCATTATCATGTCGTTTGGCCAGCTAAATCCCAAGAGCTTGTCTATCGTGAAATGGAATCCAGCCCGTTTATCGTGGCGCGATACAGCAAGACAGCCGGGGAAGTTTATGGCCGTGGGCCTTTGGTGGACGCAATCGCGGATATCAAGACGCTAAACAAAACCCTCGAGCTGGTGTTGAAGAACGCAAGCTTGGCGATCTCTGGTGTTTTCCTTGCTGCGGATGATGGCGTACTCAATCCGCAAAACATCAAGATACAGCCAGGGGCAATCATTCCTGTCGCTCGGAATGGTGGCCCAGGGGGTGCGTCCCTGGCTCCTCTCCCTAGAGCCGGGGACTTCAACACAAGTCAGATTGTGATCCAGGATCTACGGGTGAACATCAAAAAAATGATGATGGATGATACCTTGCCGCCAGACACAATGTCGGCTCGATCAGCTACGGAAATCGCCCAGCGCCAAGCAGAACTGGCAACAAACCTGGGATCTGCGTTTGGTCGATTAATGACAGAGATTATGAACCCATTGATTGCGCGGATATTGTTTGTCTTGGACCGCCAGGGCTTGATCGATCTACCGCTCAAGGTCAATGGCGTTCAGATCAAGGTAACACCTGTTTCACCATTGGCAGAAGCGCCAAAGATGGAAGAAGTAAACAAGGTGCTAAACTTTATGCAGATCGCCCAGGCTATGGGTCCAGCGGGGCAGACAGCGATCAATACACAAGAGGCCATTGCATTCATTGCTGAAAAGATGGGTATCGATCAGCGCGTTCTTAACACAGCGGAAGAACAGCAAATGATGATGATGCAGATGCAGCAACAGATGATGGCACAACAGCAACAAGCATTGCCAGGTGATGAGCAAATCGCGGAGGCAATGCAATGAGTTCAGTCGAAGGGTGGGAAGGTTTAAGTCCAGCGTTCGCTGAACCGCCAAAGGCGGATGAGATCGATCTATTGTATGGTCGGCTCTTTAAATCTGAGGAAGGTCAAAAGGTGTTAAGTCACCTGAGACAGATAACTATCGAACAACCATCCTGGTTCCCAGGCGAGGATGCAAGTCACGGTTATGTCAGAACTGGCATGGCCGAGCTTGTTCGCTTGATCGAGCGCAGGGTAGAAAGGTCAAACAATGTCTGATGAGACACAAGTAGCAGAAGCGCCCCAGGAAGGGCTTGTCAGCTTTCAACAACAAGAAGAAGCGCCAACACAAGAAGAAGCGCCTATTCCGGTCCATGAACCGCAAGAGGATGCGTCCTTTAATGATGTCGATGATGAAATGCCGCTAGAGCGGCCTGATTATTATCCACAGAAATTTTGGGATGAGGATGGACCCGATGTCGAAAAACTTGCAAAAAGCTATGCCGAACTGGAAAAAGCCTTCAAAGCCGGGAAACATAAAGCTCCGGAAGATGGCTACAACATGGAGGATTTGGTTGATCGAGGTCTCGATCTGGAAGATCCGACTGTCCAGGCGTATCAGGAGTGGGCGCAGAAATATGGCATATCTCAACAGGCGTTTGAGGAATTGGCTGGCAACATCCTGGAAATGACCGGGGAGCAAGAGCAAGCCATACAGTATGACCAACAACGGGAAATGGAAAAGCTTGGTGCGAAAGCCCAGGAAAAGATCTCTTATCTCGAGCGGCATATCACTAAGGCAGCATTGAACCAAGCGGAGCGTGAAGCCCTGGCGATTGGCCTAAACAATGCCGACAGCATCAATGCAATGGTTAAGTTTATCCAAGGATACACTAATGAGGGCATCCCGACAGAACCCGTTGTTGCAACGCCGGAAATGAATGTCCAAGACCTTCGCCAAGCTATCGCAGACCCTCGATGGACCACTGATCCAGTGTGGCGCACAAAGATCGAACAACAATGGGCTGCGGCCAACAGCTAGATATTGTTGCAATATGGCAGACTTGCGTGTATATGTGGTGTAACGGCTAACCGCTGCGCGGCCCGTAGATCTGGTAAACCAGTGGTGGGCGCGGCCACATTCGCGCAAGCAGACTGCCCGAGATACATCGGCCAACAGTAAGCGTTTTAATGGAAACTCTATAGGAGGCTTCTGCTATGGCGCAGAGTATTACTAACGCCTTTGTGACTCTCTTTGATGAAGAAGTTAAACAGGCATATCAGGGCGAAGCCCTACTTCGCAGCACCATGCGTACACGCTCAGGTGTCCAAGGTAACACTGTAAAATTCCCGAAAATCGGTAAAGGTGTTGCAACAGTTCGCGTTCCACAAACAGACGTTACACCGTTGAACGTGACTTACTCACAAGTAACAGCAACAATGACAGACTATATTGCGGCTGAATATTCAGATATCTTCCACCAATCACATGTGAACTTTGATGAGCGCCGTGAGTTGGTTCAGGTTGTATCTAAATCAATCGCTCGTCGTATGGACCAGCTTTGCATCGATGCGTTGGACGCAGCATCTTCACCATCCACAGTGGCAACATCTGTTGGTGGCGCGGCGTCAAACATGAACATCGAGAAGCTACGCGCGGCGGCAAAAGCGCTGAACGACAACAATGTCCCAGCGGAAGGTCGTCATTTGCTGATGCACTCATCACAGCTTGACGCTCTACTAGGCGAGACAGAGGTTACATCCGCTGACTTCGCCACAGTAAAAGCGCTTGTTCGTGGCGAGATCAACTCGTTCATGGGCTTCAACATCATCACAATGGGTGATCGTGACGAGGGTGGTGTTCCAAAACCATCTACACGCACATGTTTTGCATGGCACCAGGACTCAATGGGTTATGCTGAATCAATGTCTCAGAAGTCAGAAGTAAACTACATCCCAGAGAAAACATCGTTCCTAGTAAGTTCAATGTTCTCAGCGGGTGCGGTTGCGATCGACGACGAAGGCATCGTCAAGATCTCATGTACTGAATAAGGAGACTGAACAATGGCTTTCGATAAAACAGGTTTTGCAACCATTGGAGCATCTAAGAAAGGCTCTGCGCCTTCTATTTACTCCTATCAAACGGCAGACACCATTGCGACTGTAAACACAGCGGGTTACTTCAACGACTTGTCAGATACTCTGGCAGTCGGTGACTTGATCTATTGTGTTACATCTACTGGTGGCACTCGCGTTAGCACTCTGACGCAAGTTCTATCAAATGCAAGCGGTGTTGTAGACGTTGCTGACGGAACAACACTAGCCGCAACCGACACAGACTAATACTCCGAGGGGCTGGGCAACTGGCCCCTCACACTTACCTGGAGGGTTACAATGGCAACTGGTGATACTGACGTTTCAATTTGTTCGGATGCTTTAGTCCTCTTGGGCGCTTCCCCTATTTCGTCTTTTACGGAAGGCACTGACGCCGCATTGGTGTGTGGCCGACTTTACCCAGATATCAGAGATTCAATACTAAGCTCATATATTTGGTCTTGGTCAATCACTAAGTCGCAGATATCCAGATTATCCACTGCCCCAACAAATGAATGGCAGTATGCCTATCAACTTCCTGGAGATATGCTTTCCGGTGTTCTAGCTGTCTTTGAAACAAGCGGGACTACTGAACGCCCCCGGCGCTATGGCTGGGAGATATATGGCGATCAGCTCTATACCAACATGGAAACCGTTTATATTGATTATCAGCAAACGGTAACAGAAAGCAAAATGCCGCCTTACTTTGTGCAGTTATTAAAGTTTGCTCTGGCATCTGAATTGGCCATTGTCATAACAGATCAGGGGTCTAAGGCAGAATACTTCTATGCAAAAGCATACGGAAACCCTGGTGAAAATGGACGCGGCGGTGAAATGCGTAAAGCAATGAACATCGATGGCCGTGGCCAGGCAACACAGATCGTTGAGGATTATTCGCTAGTTGAAGTGAGAAGCTAAATGCGCGTTACACAGTTTCAAACAAACTTCTCGGTTGGTGAACTGGACCCACTACTTAGAGCGCGTACAGATCTCGAACAGTATCAGAACGCTCTCGAGGAAGCGCTGAACGTCATCGTGCAGCCTCAAGGCGGCCTAAAGCGCAGGGATGGCCTAGAATTTATCTATAACCTGGGAGAAACCTTTACAGAGGTGAAGCTTATCCCGTTTGAGTTTAGCGTTAATGATAGCTATCTTTTGGTCTTTGTAGATGGCCGTATCTATGTGTTTAAGGGCGGAACACTACAGACAAACATAAACGGATCTGGGAACGATTACATTACTGCCTCAGATATTACTGCGGCAATGCTCGATGAGCTAGAATATACCCAGGCTGTTGATACACTTATTCTTTGCCACGAAGATCTGCAAACAAAACGCCTGGTGCGAAATACTGATACAAGCTGGACCCTGGAAAACTTACCACTGACCAACTTGCCACAGTATGCTTATGCGTTTGATACACATCAACCAAACTTTACAATTACGCCTAGCGCTGTTGATGGCAACATTACGATTACTGCATCTGCCGTAACAACTGACACTGGTACTGCCCAGGCTGGTGGAGCTGATACCATTACGCTCAAAGCTGCAACAAGCTACACATCTGATGATGATCCTAATGGAATGTTCATTACCTTAACATCCGGTACTGGATCGGGCCAAACGCGCCATGTTGAGGACTATGTTGCATCAACCAAGGTACTAACGGTCTATCCAGCGTGGGATACAGCGCCAGACAATACAACCGGATATAAGGTAGAAGCCTTTGCGGAGAGTGCGGTGGGAGAATATGCCCAAGTCACAAGCACCTTTGGCCGCGCAAGATACGTTGAGTTTACTAGCTCCACAGTAATGAAAGCTGTTGTCGAGGTTCCTTTCTTCGATAGCAATGCCGTTGTTGCCGGGGAATGGGAAAGCGAACACGGGTATGAGGATGTCTGGTCAACCACCAGGGGGTGGCCTCGATCAGCAACATTCCATGAGGGTCGCTTGTACTTTGGTGGATCTAAATCCCGACCCAACACAGTCTGGGGATCTCGGGTTATAGATTACTTTAACTTTGATCCTGGTACTGGCTTGGATGATGAGGGTGTAGAAGCCACGATTAACACTAACCAGCTCAACAGCATCGTAAACATCGTTGCATCTGCTGACTTGCGGATCTTTACTACTGGCGGGGAATTTGTGGTTATTCAGTCAGAGGATAGTCCGGTAACGCCTTCTAACTTTCTTGTACGGCCACAAACGCGCCAAGGATCAAAGCCAGGTGTCCCCGTTGAGGATTTAAATGGGGCTTCAATCTTTGTTCAACGCCAGGGTAAATCTTTAAATGCGTTCCAGTTTGGATCAAATACAAGAGCGTATCAGATCCAACAAATATCTGTTCTATCATCTCACTTAATAAAAAATCCTGTAGATCTTGCGGCCCGGAGGTCAACATCAACAGACGAAGCAGATAAGATCTTTGTCGTTAATGGCGATGATGGATCTATGACTTGCTATTCAATCTTGGTCGGTCAAAACGTGATATCTCCCAGCAAGTTCACAACAGACGGGGACTTCATTGCAGTAGCGGTAGAAAACACAGAAGTCTATGCCGCTGTCAAAGCGCCAATCATTGATTGGAATTTAACTGATGGATTAGCTAAAGCAATCAATGACATCGCTAATGGCGTCAAAGATGCAGACGATGGAGGGGTATACGCCTGGTTGCTTGAGCAAGTTGATACTGGCGCTGGGAGCTTTCCACGGGCGGATCTAGGACAGAACCAAGTTGTCGGTACGCTGGATTCCGCATTTTGGGATTCATATGGCTCTGGATCATTAATCGTAACTTTTGATGGATCAGGAGATATTGCATCAATAGAAATTATATCTTCTATTTTTAGCGTCGTTCTTTACGCTGGTGGCGCATATGATCTTGATTACGTTTATAATCGGATACTTGAGTTTCAAAAAGCTTTCTGGGTCGCGTATGAGGCGGGAGAAACTTGGGTAAGCGATTATATCAAATACGAGTACCATATTCAAAAGTTTAATCCAGACATAACCTTAGACCGTGCCGTAACAGGAACATCAACATCTGGGACGGTTACTGAGTCCGGCTTGCGTGATCGAGCTGTTAAATATATCCGCGATGGAATTGTTGGCGATGATACGGTTGCGGATCACACTGGCCGCATGGATTTGCCCACAGATGCAACATCATCATATGCACTAGGATTGGATTACACTGTTCGAGCAAAAACAATGCCCGTTGAGCCTAGATTGAATACTGGAACCGTCCAAGGCGTTCAAAAACGAATTGTCCAAGTCGATGCGCTTGTTAATGAAACAAAGGATCTTGTTATCAACAGCAAGCAAGTTTCATTCAGAAACTTCGGTGAAGGCGTCTTGGATTCAGCAATCGAGGCATTTACGGGCGTAAAAACTACGCATGGTATGCTTGGCTATACGAAAACTGGACAGATTACGATAACACAGAATGTTCCGCTTCCCATGACTGTCTTGGGCTTGGAATACAAACTCAGTGTGGGGAACTAAGACATGGCAGCATTACAACCAATCGCAGCGCCTCTTTTCCTGGCAACAACTGCAATGAGCGCGATGTCTCAAGCTCGAGCGGGTCGGCAGCAACAGGCAGCATATGACGCGCAAGCGGCTGATGCATTGATGAAAGGACGCTCCGAAGCGATTGCATACAAGCAACAAGGCGCAGATGTTTTGAGAAATTTAAATGAAAACCTGGCGGCAATCATCGCTCGAGTGAGTGCTGGGAATGTTTCAGCAACATCTGGATCTGCGGCGACAACGGCTTTGTTTGGCATGGCGGAAGGTGCTAGAGAATATCACCAGGCCCAGGACAACGCGATTACGGCAGAAGGCCAGGCGGCATCCCAGGCGCACCAATACAGATTGGCTGGACAGGCCGCAAAAGAAACCGGGCAAGTCAATGCGTTAGGCACAGTGGCGCAAGGCATATTTATGTTCGGGCAATTATAAGGTTGTAAAAGATGGGCAGAATACCACGATATCAAAGATTAGGGGTTCGAGCGCGGCAGCCTCAAAGCATCGATTACGCTGGGTTTCGTGGTCAGGCCCAGACAAGCCAGGCAATCACCAGGGCATTCGATCAGATGTCTGGTTTTCTTTATAAAAGCGCCGAGCGGGAGGCGGTTCAGACCGGGCTAGAGCGCGTTCGTGCAGAAGGAGCGCAGCCAATCCTGGAGGAGCTACAAGCCCAGGGCGGTCCTCGAGGTCTACAAGAACGTACAGCATATGAGGCCGCAAACCGTGTTGCGGTGGCGGAGATCCGCACAGAGGCCGAGCTAGAGATCACAAAGATCCTGGACCAGGGCCAGGCAAACAAGCAATCGTACAGCGCTATCCAGGCAAAGTTGAAAGATGTCTCTGATGGTTTCCCGGCGGCACTATCTAACATCGATCCCGTATCTGCCGGATTGCTACGCACACAGTTACAAGAGGCGACAGGCAAGGCCGAGCTGCGTTATTCTAAGTGGTGGACAGGCGAGATCGCCAAACAACAAAAGATTAAACAGAACAATGTCGCGGCAAATGAGGCCGAGTTTATCCTGGGTAACGCGGTTGTCCCTGGTTACACTACGCAAGCAATCGATGATGATATCGCAAAGGGTGAGCAAACGCTGATTGATCTAGGTGTGAAACCGGAGTTGGTCGAAGCCTGGTCAGACGATATTAAGGAAAAAGCTTACAAAGAAAACTTTTTATTTGATTACAATCAAAAGCCCATCGAAGAAAAACGTCAGGTAATAAATTCGATCATGGAGGGCAAAACAACTTTGCCTGGCATGGATTACGAAAAGAGTGTTCGCTTTGTAAATGGATTATTGCGTCCAGAGTACAATCGCAATCTATCGGCTTTAAAATCCCAATCAGATTTTGTCGTGAACAAGGTCGATGATCTCGAGGATATACTGGAAAGCGGTGGCCGTGTTAGCCAGGATGTTATGGCAAGCTTGCGGGACAAGGCGAATGATGTTGCTGAGTTCGATGGCGGTGCAGCCCTGGGCGCGTCCAATCAGCTACAAGAGAGCGAACTATTCTTTTCTCAGCTACGCGGTGCATCACTTAGCGAAGTCGAGGCAATGGTTGTCGATCTGCAAGATGGCGCTGATGGCGTTATGGATACGGCAATCGAAGTCAAGAGATACGAGCAAGCTTCTAAGTTTCTGACCAACATGCGCACACAACTTGCGCAAGATCCTATGGGTTATGCTGAACGTGTTGGGTTTATTGAGCGCAGACAATCAATCGTTGCCCTAGATGATAGTGGTAGTTTGACGATTGATGAGGGTGCGCTAGAGGAACGTGCGGCGGCTGCGCTGCGTGTGCAGAACTATTATCAACTACCTAATCAAAAACTGTTGTTTGCTGATGAGGCGCGACAACTTGGCGCTATTCTGGATCGAGCGGAAGGTAATGCGAAATTAGAGATCCTGGGGACACTTTCACAGTTTAACCAGGCATCGGGTCAAGTTTTGACTGACCTGGCAGACTACAATCCAAACATGGCTATGGTTGGCGCATTGGTAAATGAGGGCGCAACAGAAGCGGCAGCCCTAGCAGTTGCGGGGATGGATCGGTTGAAGGCTGGAGAAAAGCCTATCGAGTTTACCGACACCAATACAGTCCCGGTATTCCAGGAAACGTTTGGACGGGCGATCACAACACCTAAGCAAGCCCAGGCAATCAAGGGTGTAGCCAAGGCGATCTATGCAGAACTAGCGGCAAACCAGGGTATCGATCAATTTAATGGAGATCTATACGAGCAAGCTTTGCAGATGGCGACAGGGCAGCGCGTCATTAATGGTGAGGTTTACGGCGGCATTCAAGATGTTCGCGGCGTCCCAACGTTTATTCATTCAAAACAGCAAGCCGGATCATATGAGCGGATCTTAGAGAATATTACCCCTCAAGTTATTGAAAACGTCTTGGGCCAAAATCTTGATAGCGCCCTGGCAGCGCAGATCAATGAAAACGAAAATTACAAAGTGCGCAACATTGGCGGCGATAAGTATGTGATCGAGTATGGCGAGTTGGGTGATGCAGTCGTTATGGATACAGACGGTGATCCAATCATATTCAAAGGCCAAGATTTGATTGATGCAATGGTTCCGGTTCCTGGCATCATGGAAATGCCAAGACAGCCCAGAACGGGAGAAACTATTACTGGCCAAAAGCGTGGTGATGAGTTTGTAGAAATACTTGAAGATGAGCCGCCCACTGGTATGTTCAGAGGTGCGGAGGAAGCCATTGCACCAAGTGTACCAACAGAGCAAATGAGAACAGTAGAACCTGAACAGACTTTCAGAAAACGCGGCAGACTTTCAGAGCAAAGTATTCGTAAGCAAATTGAAGAAGCAGGGCTACCTCCAAGCCAAGGGCAAATAGCATTGCCATTACTCAAAAGCGTTCCCGATAGCGTAAGTGATGAGGAATATATTGAGTATATGGATGCGGTGTTTGGCGGATTTAGAAAGCCGTTCAAAGATTGGAAGGCTAGTCAATGATTGAGTTTGATCGAGCTGATGCCTATGACCTGGGGACTACGCCAGGGATCTCCAAGCCAGTTACCGGGTTTGCCGAGAACTTCTTTGCATCCAGGGAAAACCTACGATTAAACGATCAATCTCAAAGTAAAGACGTAATTCTAAAAGATCTCTGGGGTCCGATTGTCGATGATCTTAACGAGGCGTTTCCTAACCAGGGCTTTCTGGGACGCGACTTTGTAGATCCTGGAGAATTTATAAATATTGGCGCTGGGGTGTATAGCAGTCGGGGTGCGCCTCAAGATATGTATAACTTTTATGCAAAAAATATCCTGGACTTCATGGACAAGAACCAGGAAAGCCTACCGGAGCATTTGCGCGGGATCACGCTCGATACCCTGGAGCAAACTGCCCTGGACCGGGCGAAGGCAGCTCGAGAGTTTGCCCAGGAGATAGGATCTCGATCCGAAGATTTTAGCAGCACAGTTGGTAGTTTTACGGGTGGTGTTCTCGGAGTAGCAGAAGATCCAGTTAATGTGTTCGCATATGCGGCGGTTCTAAAGCAGTCTAAGACGCTATGGCGGTTAGCTATGACAGAGGCCGTTATCGGCGCTGGAACGGGCGCTATGGCGGAGGCAGGGGTATCTCAGTGGTATCAAGAGCAAGGTTTAGATTACGGATACCAGGACTTTCTTAAAAACGTAGGGATCAACGCGGTTGCAAGCGCCGGGTTTGGCGTAGGTCTCAAGGTTTCCCTGGATGCCGCAAAGGGCGGATACAATGCAGTATTCAAGTCTGGTAAGGCAAACAAGGATAGCCAGGCATTGGCGGATGCGGCAGAAGCGGCAGAGGAGCTAGAGGCAGACAACCCGTTCAAAGATGCCAATCAGCCCCCAGCCCAGGCAGAACACAATCGCCGGGCGGAAACGGCAGAGGCGGCGGTCGAGAACAACAAAGCCCCGGCCATGACTGATGAGCCGACAATCGAGCCAACACCGGAAATGATCCAGGCGGCGGCAGATAACCTGGACGGTGTGATGTTTAAGATTCCAGCGCGGGATGTGACCATCGATGCCAAGCGGTTCCAGTTCAAAGAAGGCGGTGACGAGTATGGCGTGACCGAGCGGCTGCAAGGTGTTACCGAATGGGACCCGGTAAAAGCCGGGACAGTTATCTTCTGGGAAGATGCCCAGGGCAAAGTATTCATCGCAGATGGCCACCAGAGGGCCGGACTAGCCCGTAGAATAATGGATCAAAATCCTGACCAGGATATCAGCCTTATTGGGTACAAGCTGCGCGAGACCGACGATATAAGCGCAGAGAAGGCCCGTGTCATTGCAGCGGTGGCCAACATTGCCCAGGGGACAGGTACAGTGATTGATGCGGCCAAGGTTTTGCGTGTAGAGCCTGGGCGGATCTCAGAGCTTCCTCCGCAATCTGTCCTGGTACGCCAGGCAAAAGACCTGGTAAATCTTACCGATGATGCATTCGGTGCAATCGTAAACCAGGTTATCCCGGCAAACTATGGCGCAATCGTTGGTCGTTTGATCGATGATCCCGAGCTACAGCAAGCCGCAATCAAAGTATTATCGAAGTCAGATCCATCAAACGCATTCCAGGCAGAGGCGATTGTTCGCCAGGTGCGCGAGACTGACATGGTGAAAGAAACCCAGGTATCGTTGTTTGGTGATGAGGATGTAGCTACAAGCCTATACACTGAACGCGCGAAAGTCCTGGACCGCACAGTAAAGCTATTACGCGCAGACAAGGCATCGTTTGAGAACCTAAGCAGAAACGCAGAGCGTATCGAGGCCGAGGGAAACAAGCTTGCCAAGGATCAAAACCAAAGGAGGGCCGACCAAGATGGCCAAGCGATCACGTTACTCCAAGCCCTTGCAAACCGCAAAGGAACCCTTAGCGACGACCTCTCAGCCGCAGCCAGAGAAGCAAAGGACCAGGGATATGCAGCCGCAGCCCGAAACTTCGCCGAAGCTGTCAGACGAGGAGTTGAACGAGGCGATTTTGATAGGGCGGCAACTGGCGATGTTGGACGCGCTGTCGATGTTGCGCCGCAAAGCCGCGCAGTCGCGGTTGAGGACGAGCCAACCCTAGAGGGGTTCGATGAGCCAACAGGTCCAGCGGCAGAGGCCCAAGTGGATCAAATGGTCCTGGATACATTCCGCACACTCGAGGAAGTTACAGAGATCAAACCTGTTGAGCGTTCACTAAAAGATCGGCAGCCCGTCGAAACGGTTGATGATATCTTCAAGATCGCCCAGGAATCCCAAGATTTTATTGCAAACATTGGTAAGAGCCTCGAGGCAGACCTGGGGATTAAGTTTAAAAACCCCGGTCTAAAGAAGATCGAGACCGCAAAAGAGAAGATGCAGCGCAAGAGTTATGCATCTGCCAGGGAAATGACAGATATCTCCAGAGCTGGTTTTGTTATTAACAAAGCTTCGGATGCTGATGCGATTGCAGAGCGCCTGGCGCAGAATGCAGAGATCCTGGATGAAGGCTGGGGCGTCACACCCGCCGGATACTTTGACCGCAAAATCTTGGTGCGTACACCAAACGGGATTGTTTCAGAGGTGCAGATCTGGTCGCCAAAGCTGATCGAGGCAAAGAACACAAAGGGTCATAAGCTATACGAACAACAGCGTATGACTAAAGATCCCGAAGAATTTGCGCGCCTTGAGAAAGAGCAGAGAGAGATCTATTCGAAAGCCTTGTCCGAAGAAGATCCTTCGTTTGCAAAGCTAGTCGGTATGGAGAAAGGCCCAAAGGTACTTTCAAATGTAGACATAAAAGCGCTTTCATCTGCAATTACACGCCCAGAGTTACGGACATCGAGACCGTCAACGGCAGTCCAGGAACCGCCTGGGGTAAGTATTGCCAGGGCTTCTGAGGGTGAAAAAGAGATCGCTGGGCGTCCGTCCCAGGAAACTAGAAAAGTGTCTGACATAGATGATACTCCTACTGATCTTTTAACCGATATCACAGATGATATCAAGCCCGAGGACTTTGATCTAGAAATACCTTTAGGCACTAGGTTTAATGAGAAAACCTTGGAAAATGAGGCTGTCACAAAAACATTGCGTGATATCAAGTCAGATATTGATGCAGAGGATGCACTAATCAATCGCCTGGGAGTATGTGGTCTATGAGTACGTTTAAGAAATGTGTCGAGGATGGCGTAGCGGCTGGCGAGATCTCCCAGGAACAAGCGGATGAATACGCAAACTTGTTCGATGATCTGGTGGATCAGTACAATAAGCAGCTAGGTCCAGGTCCGGCGGAGACAAAAGCAGGGATCGATGCAGCGGCAGCGGTGCGCAAGAAGTCAATCGAGCGCAAACGCCAGGCAATGTTGCAAGCTCAGACCTGGAAAAAGATCACCCTGGACATGCAGAACTATCGCACGATCACCGGGCAACAGGACATGAACAAGGCGGCCCTGGCATTCTTCGAGCAAGACGCAACGTCTAAGCACACAAGCATTGTGCAGCTCCAGGCAACCATCGAGCGCAGCGCAACCCGTAAGATGGACAAGTTCCTGGCGACATTCCGCCGGGATCTAGTTGGCCGGGTAAGAAACAAAGCCCAGCTAAACAACATGATTAAAGAGGTGTTTGGCGAAAGCACCGGGGATGCATCTGCCAGGGAGCTATCATTAGCCTGGAAAGAAGCGTCCGAGTATCTGCGCAAGCGTTTCAATGCCGCCGGGGGCGCAATCCCAAAGCGTACCGATTGGGGGCTTCCACAGCAACACAGCACAGTGAAGGTGCGTGAGGCAAGCTTTGAGGAATGGCGCGACTTTATCTCATCGCGTCTTGACCTGGACAAAATGAAAGACATGGAAACCGGGCTACACTTTTCCTCGGAAAAGCTTGGGCTTGTTTTAAAGGATGTTTACGAGACAATCCGCACTGATGGCATGAGCAAGATCAAACCAGGCGGTCAGCCAACAGGGGGTAAATCCCTGGCTAATCGAAACGCAGACCATCGCTTCCTGGTGTTTAAGAACGCGGATGGCTGGATGGAGTACCAGGAGAAATTTGGCAATGATAACCCGTTCGATGTGATGATGGGCCATATCAGCAACATGTCCAGGGACATTGCCTTCATGGAACGCCTGGGGCCAAACCCAATGGCGACCAAGAACTTTATCAAACAAACCCTGGCTAAATCAGCGGCGGGTGAGGATGCAGCCGAGAGTGCAGCAAGATCCACAAATAAAAAGGTGGATGAGCTTTATAACATTCTCCAGGGGACACATAACACCCCGGTCAATCGCTTCTGGGCAACAACATTTGCTGGCACCAGGCAGATCTTACAATCCGCACAACTAGGGGCAGCGGCGATCTCAGCAATCACCGATGTAAACTTCAACCGCATTGCACGGCGCATGAACGGTTTGCCGCAAACCAAAACCATGATGCAGTATCTCAAGCTATTGTCGCCCCTGGGTGCAGAGGAAAAGGGAAGGCTTGCAGTTCGCCTGGGACTAACCGCAGAGGGTTGGTCTACCCTGGCGGCGGCACAGATGCGCTATACAGGGGATATCTCTGGGCCAGAGGTAACGCGCCGGATCGCAGACTTTGTGATGAGGGCATCGCTTCTTTCGCCAATGACACAAGCCGGGCGCTGGGCGTTTGGCATGGAGTTCCTGGGAAGCCTGGCCGATAACGTGGGCAAATCCTTCGATGAGCTAGATCCGATGTTCCGCAAGGCTATGGAGCGCTACAATATCAACAGTGATCGATGGGACATCATCCGGACCACTGAGCTATACGACTATAAAGGCGCTAAGTTTCTACGCGCCGAGGACGTTGAGTTCCGCACAGACATCGATCCCCGGCTTGCCAGGGAATTAGCGACAGACATCATGCGGATGGTCGAGACAGAAACAAACTTTGCGGTTCCATCGACATCTGTTCGCGGCCGAGCGGCATTGACCGGGGATCTCCCACCTGGTTCGATTGGCGGTGAAATGGT
>Ga0208162_1000543_pt1 | contig 21672 bp, 48 predicted proteins | sample CB_VirMetaG_4_FD_184539 | JGI IMG/M metagenome (GOLD analysis project Ga0208162, IMG submission 184539) | Freshwater to marine saline gradient viral communities from Chesapeake Bay - CB_1508_1M Viral MetaG (SPAdes) (version 4) | ecosystem: Environmental > Aquatic > Marine > Coastal | place: USA... | reverse complement strand
ATTTTTTAGACGAACTTGTAAATCCGTCTTTTTCCCATTTTACACCTTTTTCTCCTAGTTTGTCAACTATTGAATTTTCAATAGCTTCAGCACTATCCTCACACGCTACTGTAAAACGCGCATGATACCCATATGCTCTTATATTAACTAGAAAATTTTTCATGATTGCTCTCCTTATACCACAAAAAAAAGGGGCCCGAAAGCCCCTTTTTAAATATTAGTTTTAACGATTATACTGCGTCAGAACCAAAGATACCTCTAGGATCAGAGAATCCGAAAACGTATCTCTCTCTAGCTTTGTATCTTACATTTCCTGTATCGAAGTCACCTTCCATTGAAGTTTTGATAGGTGATCTTACGAAATGCTTAAGACCGTTAGGAACATCTGTTTTAATGAAGAATTTCTTCGTGTTAGTTAAGTAGTGGTTTACTACATAACCTTGAGGAATCATTCCCATTGACGCTATTGCGTTAATGTCATTATCAGCTGTGCCAACTCTACCTGCAGACTTCATCAGTCTTTCAGCAGTAAATTGAAGCGCTGAAGGAATTACTAATTTAACTCCTTGTGCCGCAATTTTTAGGCCTCTTTCATCAGTAAACGCCGCGATGTCAATCAACGACTGTTCTAATGAAGTTTCGTTAAGTTCAGCAGGTGTTGCTAACTCGTTCGAGAAAGATCCCGATAAAGTTGGGTGATCTGTAGCACAAAGTGCTTTTGTATCACCACCAGCAAAGCTTGCATTAAACGCATTGTTTAATACAGCTGCTGCCTTAACTTGCTTCGTGTTTGCCATAGATCTTGCTAACGCTTTTGTATATCTAGACGCAAGTCTGTCATACAAGTTATCTTCGATAGCTTCTTCTGTGATTGCAAACGCTAATGCAATTGTTTCGTTAGTGTAACGAGCTGTGAAAGTTTCTTGTGCATCATCGAATGTTACACCTTGACCTTCTGGTTTTACAGCTGCATTCGCGAAACCTGATAACATTACTTCCTCTTCGAAAGCTCTGTCAGAAGTTTCTGTGTCGAATATTTCTGCGTGCTCGTTAGCGTATTGTTTGTATTCCAAGCCGAACAGTGCGTTCAAACCTGGCTCTAGTTCTTTAACTAGTTGTGCTCTTGATATTGCCATAGTTATATACTCCTATTCGTATTAGTTATACAAGTTACTAGCTTGTGCAATTGATACTACAACGTTCGCACCTACTGCTGTTAGATCATTGTTTTCTGGATCGTCAGCTGATCTCACAAGTTTGAACATGTGAGTTGTTGCTGCTCCACCACCAATGTCTAAAGTAACAGTTGATTGACCGTCTTTATTATCAGTTGCTGTAAAGCTGTTTGTGTTATAGCCAGCATCTCCGATCATAGCTTGAGTAACTGCCGCGTCCGCTTTAATAACATATTCTTGTTGCGGGTTGTCATTTACAAAACCTATTCCGTCGTTGCTACCTGTATTATAGTCAGTTCCAAATGTTGTGCCTGCTGCAACTGAATTAGCAAAAGTTGGTTTGCTCGTAGAACTATCAATATAGAAAGCTCCATTGAACACACCAATTAGGGGAGCGTGTCCAGTATTATCGAACGCTGCTCCACCACTTCCACCATCATCAGTTGTTGCGAAACTTGCATCTTGTAAATAACCTTGATCACCACCAGCATCCTGGATTGAACAAGGGTTATTTTTGAAGATACCAACACCTAGGCCTGATTTGATTTTGTAATTAGATTGACCAGAAGTTGCTGGAGTATTTCCAACAGTCGTGATCGTTCTTAATCCAAAACCAGTTGTACTTGCATTTGCCATAGTTTTAGTTTCCTTATTATTGTTAAAGTTAATTTAATGGGTAGGAATTGCTAAATAATTAGCTTTTCTTTGTACCACCAAAAGTTACGCTAGATGCAGATTCATTTCTGAATTTCATCCCAGCTTGCTTTTCCTTCATAAGATCGTTGTTTATAGCTTCTTCTTTTTCTTGAGTCTTCCTATTATAGTAATCCTCAATTTGAGCTGCGATCTCTTCCGGTATCCTTGCGAGCAAAAGGCCTCCTACTCCAATGATCCCTGCGTATCTACCTTCAGACATTTGCGGATAATCTTGATCTGGATATTCATCAGCTCTAACTAATTCGTATCCTTCTCTTAATGAAGCTGCAACATTTTTGGTATCTTGATACCCCATGCTTTCAGCTCTTATCCACTGATGACGAAAGCCTTTTGGCGCAGGCGGTGCATCGAGTGAGTTGGGTGGAGTCCATACTTGTTTGTGAGAAGTTTTTTCTCTAGTTTGACTCGCACGTGAAGTTTTCATTTTATCATTTTCCATATGCTTATACTCCTTCCGTGATTTTTAATTGTTTTGCATAATCTTCGAGTGGCACACCTAATCTTTTAGCTATTGCTACCTGTGTTGATGTGAGTTTCACAGTTTTTTTGCGTCCTGTTGAGGCTGAACGTTTAGCCGAAGCTACGTTTTGAGCAGGTTTTGCTCTTTCTGTAGTTGTTTCCGCTACCTTATCAAATTTATGCGGAAATTCAAGTCTTATTCTTTTATCGACTTCCGTATAATATTCGTCAGTTTTAGGATCAAAACCTTCTTCTTCTACTAACTTTTTATGTATATCAAAAGCAGTATAAGTCATAGCAGAATCGTTGCCAAACCAAGAGTTTTTGGCTGCCCAATCTTCCGCTCTAGGATCTGTTACAGCTGGCTGTGTATTACTTCTTTGAGGAGTAATATTAACCTCTTTCTCTTTTTTAGGCTCTTCTCTATTTTTCATAGATGAAAGTCTTGCGGCATCTACAGTTACATTAGCAATCTGTTCCTGCGCTGCGACTTGAGCTTCAACATTTTGAGATTCAATGGCATTTTTAAGAGCAAGTTTAGCTGCTGCTAAATTTGTCTTAACTCTACTTTCAAATTCTGAAACATAGTTTTTATCTAATTTAGATAATCTACCTTCCATATTTTCTTTATCTCTTTTTGCTGATTCTGCAAAGGCAATGGCTTCTTCTCTTTGCCTTTCAGCTTCTCTCATCTTACGAGTTAATTTAGCAATACGTTTTTGAACGCCATCACTATATTCTTTTAACTCATCTTTTTTATCTTCTACTTTTTCTTCAACAGGTTTTTCTTCACTTGCTTCTACCTGTTCTACTTCAACCTTTTCTTCTTTTACAACTTCCTCTTTAGGTTGCTGTTCATCTAAATTAACTTCAACCGGCTTTTCGTTTTCTTCGCCAACATCAATTAATTCATCTTGTTTTCTGTTTTCTTCTTGCATAGTTCCTTCCTATGTTAAATGTAATGAAGAATCGATTCTGGGTCACCAATGGTTCCTAGAACTTCATCATCGTTTAGTATTCGCACTTCTCCGCCTTCTATTGGTAATCTTGCACCAGCGTATCTGGCAAACATTACCCAATCTCCTATTTTGCACCACGGCTCTATAAATTTTTCTTCATCTTTATAGGCTAGGTCTCCCATTTTCAAAACATAACCACATGTGGTTGCAATTCTAGCTTTGTCTAATTGTTCTTGTGAAAATAAAATACCACCTTTAGTTTTCTCTCTTGGTGTAAAAGGTAAAACTAAAAGTCTATATCCAACAGGTTCAGGTAGTTGATCTACAACTTCCTTAATATTTTCTGGATCTAGTCTTTTTGCGTGAGGTTCTTCTTTTGCTTGTTCTTTATATTTTTCTTCTAATGCATTGACATGTTTAGGAGTTTCCTTTTTGGTCTCCGATGTCGATAACGTTTCCTTGCTCATTTTTTTGCTCCTTATAGTTTAGCAGGTTAGAGATTTCCTGTAGTATTATTGAATAGGCATGTGCCTGTCCTAACATATATTTATATTTTTCCATATTGTCAACCCCACCACTCATCATCGTATCTTGAATCTGAATTTGTGCGTTGGATATGGCCTTCTTAAGCTTATCTATTATTACTAGATCTTCCATTATTTAACCCACCTTTCAATTACTTTTATTTTTTCTTCTGCATCTACAATAACTTGCAATAATTTATCTACTTCGTTCAAGTGCTGCGGATGTTCTCCTATACCCACTGGACTTTTTAAATAGATATTTATTGTTGCTATTGATTCGGCTATTTGTGCTTCGTATCGTTTCTTTAGTGCTTCTAACATTTCCATCTTTTTCTAGCCTGACGTAGTCTAGAATTAGGATCTTTTGCTGCCTTTGGAAATTTTTTCATTTGGCCTGCGCTTCTTGCACAGTACGACTTACGTCGGTTTGCAGCTTTTGATCCTGGTTTTACTTTACCCGTCACGGCTGTTTTTAGTTTTGAACCGGGATTTTTTCTTCTGTAGGCAGCGACACCGGCTCGAGTCATACCTGCTCCAGACTTTGTAGGTCTAAAGTTCTTTTTATTTCTTGCAGGCATTTTATCCTGTTTTCTCATACCATTCCTCCCATACTCATTTTTTTTCTTTTTGCAAACGTAGCAACGTTTGTTGGTTTTGGTCCTGTATTACCCGCTGCTCTTTTTCGTTTGACAGCACTCGCCTTTTGTGAGCTTGTCATCCGTGTGGCTTTTGCAAGTGGTACGCATTTCGGATATTTTCTTTTGCTCCCCTTCGATCTTCCGCAAGGTTGATACTTGCCGTCCTTCTTCGGAGCTCCGATGTCCACCCATTTCTCGTCTAACCATTCTTTAAGACCTTTTTTAGCCATTAGACTATTTTTGTTTTTTTACGTTTATTAGACATAACCTTACCACATCCTTTAGCAATAAAACCACCGTTTGCTTTTTTAGTTCTACCTACTTTACCTTTGCAATATTTGGATGCCCAAATGTTTGCATAAGCTGAAGGGTATACCTTGAACTTTTTCTTTGCGGCAGCTTTTCCTGCAGGACATAGTTTAGCCATTATTTCTTCCTTTTTTTAACTCGTCCACCTTTTTTCATAAAGCCCATTTTATTTCTAACGGGTTTAGGAAGTTTACGTAGACCTTTACCTTTTTTACCTGCGGGTACTGGTTTCATTTTTATTCCTTATTTATTTATTTTGCCAGATTTTTTAGCTTTAGAACCAAACTTACCATAAGACTCATCACGAGATGCTTTTAATTGCTTCTTCGTTCTTTTCTTTTTGATTCTCATAGCAATAGATTCATCTTTTCTATCTTTGTAGCCTTGTTTTTTCTTTTTAACTTTGCCGCCTTTTTTCATAGCGCCTCTGTCCATAAGTTCAGTTGGCATTCTTTTTGATATCATGTTTTCACCTTGTCCTCTTGAATACATCATATCTCCAGTTCTGCCACCCATTCCACCACCAGCTCTTTTTACTCTAGCAGGGCCTCTTGGGTTTGTTACTTGTTTATTAAATCTTGGGTTTGCCATTATTTTTTTCCTCCGTTTCTAAATATTTGCGTTCCTTTGATACCATAAATGCTCGCTACTACCAAAATCCACAAGTTTGTGAACCATTGAGGAAGTTGCGAAAACATTTCGAAGAACAATTTTACTTTGTCCATCGCAGTGGGGTCGTCTGATACGACCGCCCAGGCTAGAACTGCAACTGGCGTACTCAATATTATGAGCACAGCCTCGTCCTTCCAGTCTGATTGTCTAGCTTCTAACAATTTGCCTTGGTAAGCTTCCTCACCTCGAGCTTGTTTTTCAGCATGCAATAATTGTGCTTCAGACATAGCCATCTTTGCTCTTTGTCTGTTAGCATAAATTTTTGAACCAGCTTGCGCGGCTAACTTAATAGCTTGTAGCCACATAAACTAATACCAAGTTGCTTTAACTGGTTTTTTGTCAGGTCTCATACGTCTTGTACCTTTAACATCAACCACTTGAGATTCATCCGGGTTAGTCATTTCAACAGGAATGCCACCTTGTTGGTAACCATCCTTGCCAACACCTAATTCTTTTTCAATTTTAGGTGCTTTAACATAACCTTGACCTCTTAAATAATCTTTAGTCATTTTTTGTCTCCTTATTTTTTAATTATAACTACTTTTTAGGAAAGTTTCTACCAAAATCATGAATTTTACTAGCATCAGACATTTGTTGCTTCGCTAATGAAACTCCAGCCCTTAAACCTGCTAGTTGTTCGTTCTGTTCTAGCTTATCTTCCTGTATTTCCTTGTTCATCATGGCTTTCATTTTGTCTAAATCCAATTGTTCTTGACCTTCGTCTTTTTTTCTTTGGTTTTCTTGTGCTCGAAGATCTAATTCTCTACCTTTTAGTCTTAATAGTGGATCTCCTCCATATTCACCCATGATTTTTTCTTCTTCTTTTGCATAATCTTCTGTCATTTCTGCAATAAGTTTAGCTTTTCTTGATTCAATGTCGCTTGTAATTTTTTGAATACGTTGTTGTGACTGCATCATCATAGGATTTTGCATCATCGCTTGTGGATTTTGCATCATTGGACCTAATTGTTGAGTTAATTGTTGTATTTCTTGTATCTCTTGTACAAATTCTAATTGAACTTGTTCTTGAGCCATTAAACTAATGTGTTCTAAAATATTTTTTTGTAATCCATTCATAGCAATTGGATTATTTTGCACCATATTCAATCTCATAAAGTTTAAGTGTGCATCAATATGTGCTTTGTGATCTTGTCCTGGAAACGCTTGAAAGGGTTTACCACTCATTGCAAGAATATGTTCTAAACTTGGATCTAATGGTTGTGGTGTTTGAGGCGGTGGTAAAATTGCATTTACATTTTTTACACCTAATGCATCATACATAGATCTATAAGCTTGATACAAATTATGTATTTGTGGATTAGATTGCGCTAATTGTAATTGTGTTTGCGCCATAGATATTCTTTGTGTTTGAGAGAATATATTTGGATCTGCTACGGGTAAAATATCTATTCTATCATCAAAGTCTTGAACTTTAATTTCTCTAGAAGCACCAGGTACATCATAAGGATAAACGGGTGGTAAATAAGTTTTAAAAACTTCTGATAATAATTTAAATTCTTGTTTTAGACCTACATATAATCTTTTGTGTATCGCTGACATTACCCGCGATCCACGTTCCAATAATGCTACTGTTGTACCGACAGCCGCGTTTTGATTCATGTCGCCCACTTGTGCATCTGCGATGGACGCGAAGCGTTGACCTGCTTGAACCACAACACCCATTAAAGATAATAAAGTTGCATCAGGACCTTTGAAAGGTAAAGGCATAAACTGATCTCTAATATTTCCTCCCGGAGCGTCGACATCTCTGAACTCACCAGGTTGTAAGGGTTGTGCATCGTCTCTAATTCTTAATCCTCTTGTCTTAAATCCTGCCGGTAGGTTAGCTAACGTTCCTGCGTCTAGTAATTGTCTTAACGCAGCGGTTGCTGTTCTTGTTAAGCCACCAATCATGTGAATTAAACCAAAGCCATAAAAACCTGTACCTGGTAAAAATTTAAATTGTACAAAGTATTGAATTTTTTTCTTTAATGGATCAGTAGGTTGATAGTTTCTTCTGATTGATAAAATTTTATTATTAGATTGTGCAATAGTTACAATATAAGGTAATTTAATTCCAGTTGGTTCTCCGTCTTCACCTTCATCTTCATAACCTTCTAAATCTAAATCTGTGTGAATTTCTAAAAGTGTGTATTGATCTTCTTGACCATCTCTTGAAATACCTTCTAATTCTAATTTTTTATCTTCTAATTGATTTTCAGTTACAGGTGGTTTTCCTAAATCTATATCTCTATAAAATCCTGCAACCTGTTGTTTTCTTAAATCGTTTTCAGAAATTTTTACAACGTGAATAATAGCATCTGTGTCATCTAAAGATGTAGCCGAGTATGGGACAATTAAATCATCCGCCGGTACAAATTTGGATACGGCTCTACCCAAGAGATCGTCATAATAAACTTTCTTGAAAGTAGAGCCGGACAGGGGAAGATAGAAAAGCATTTGATCAAACTCTGGTTCATATTCTTTCATCTGATCCATGATTTGATAATTCATAAAATCTTTAACTCGATTAGCTTGATCTTGTTTTTGTGGATTCACATCTCCTAAAATTTGTGCTCTCACTGGACCATTTGCTGGTAATAATTCTTTATAAGCTTGTGCTTGAAATTGTGTGACTGCTTCTGCAAGAACAGGGTGATTAACACCTGATGCACCTCTAAAAGGCTCTGTTCGTCTTTCGTATTTGAAACCTAATAATTCTAAACCTTCTCTGTAAGACTGTTCCCAGTCTCCTCTTGATTCTTTGTATTCTGTGTATTGATCGTAAAGCTTTGAACCTAATTCATCTAAAGTATTATCACCTATAAATTCTGCTAGGTTTTCAAAATGATCTTGACCACCTTCAACAGATGCAACAGCTGGATCAAAAGAAACTTCTGCTCCACCTTCTTCTGTCATTTCTATTTCAACAGGTCCGCCTTCGGTTTGTACTTCTTCAACTTTTTCTTTTACTGCCTCTTCGATCTCCGCTTCTCCTGGAAGCTCTACAGTCGTTTTTTGATTGGGCAAAGATTTATCTATTGTAGCCATGAGATATTTTATCCTTTATCTGTAATTGTTTCAACACCTACTTCAGTAGTATCAGGTGTTTCTTTAACTGTCAAACTTTCAATAACTTCGTTCATTAAAGCTGGGTTTGACTTTTTAGGTTCATCAATGGGTAATGGGTTTTCTGCAGCCCATGCTAATAATTCTGCTTGCGTTACAGGTTCATCATTTGCTGTATTAACAAAAGCTCCAATAACGTCGTTATATTTAATATTCATTATTTAGTCTCCACGAAAAGTGTTATAACACCACCATCTTTAAATCCATAATCAGATGCATATCCACCACCAACACCCATACCTGCTCCTGCAGAAGTTGGACCACTACTTCCAGAATATCCTCCTTCACCTTGTGAGATACTTAAGAAAGCTTCTCTAGCTCTTTGAGAGTCAGATGCTGCTGCAGCGGCTGCAGCTTGTGCTGCTTCTTGTTGTGCTATAAATTCATTTAATGAATCTATTTTTGTTCTTCGTTCTGGTGTTAAACCTAATTTTTCTATTGCAGATATTCTAGCTCTTGCTCTAGGTGATAAATCAAATCTTGTATTATAACCTTGCATGATACCACTTGTTAATCTTCCAAGATCATCAACCTCTGCACCACTAGTATTTAGAAAGTTTTGTTGTGCTAAATTTGAAATTGTAGGTTGACCTAGTTTACTCAAACCCGATAATAATAATCCAGCGCCAGGTATACCTGATGCAGCACCTAATAAAAATTTACCAGCACCTGCTCCTAAATCTAATCCTTCACCTATAATATTTTTAACACCATCTAAAATTCCACCTGATTGATATGGAACTCTACCGCCGTCCGCTTTTTCATAAAATTTTTTATAGTCTTTATATTTTTTACTGGAATCATAATCTTTATCAGGACCTTTTTTAATTTTTCCCGCTTCTTCTAATGCTTTAATAATTCTTCCTCTTTTGCTAGAATAAGCTCCTTCAGCGTCAGGACTAGAATAGTTACCTTTTTCTTTACCTAATTCTCCGAGAACTATATCTTTTGTAGAAGGTGCATCTTTATCTTTAAATAATGCATTAAGTCCTACACCTCCTGGAACTAACGTTGTTAAAATTTCCATACTTATTTCAGGATTGTCAGAAATAAAATCACTAACTTTTTGAGATGCTGCAGCCATACCTAGGCCAGCAATGGTAATCCCAGCTAATTCTGCAAAGGGTAATATAAGGGGTGCGGCTAATGGCATAGATTAATAATACTCTGGATTCTGTTTTCTAAAATTGTTTTCATTTTTTTCATCTTCTGGATGCGTGATAAAACCTCCCTGTCTAAACCGCATCACAGCTTGAGTCATACTGTCAACTAAATCGTCATTGTCTCCATACGGAAACGCTGCACATTCTTCAATCACCTCTTCTGCAAACTTATGATCAGGCGCCCAAATTTGCCCTGACTCAAATAGTGGGGCAACGGCGTTTACCCTAGCATGTTTATCATTACCTTTGCTAGGAGTGAAATTTATAACAGGTATCCCCATCTTTCGCAACTCATATGTTAAAGGCATTCCAGAAGCTTTACCCTCAATGATGACCGTATCAGGATTCCAATATTTATATTGCTCGAAAGCAACTTTACGTAGTTCAGGAAACTCTAATCGTTCTTTATGTGAATCTAATAGAATAAGAGCCGGTCCGCTGTCCTCGTTTGGATAAAAGACGCCCCACGTTGTAATCGCAGAATAGTCAGCGGTTTCTTTTTTAAGAAAAGCCGTATCATAACTTTGAATGATATGTTCTAATTTTGGAATATAACCTTTTTCCCAAATGTTCCACCACTCACGTTTAATAATAGATCCTTCTTCTGACGTTGGATCTTGCATCCATTGTGCATTCCATTTACCCACGGACAGTGATGCTTTAACAGCTTCTAATTCATCTAACTTCCAATACCCAGGCCAAACAGGATCGCCTGATGGCATGATTGCCGGAAACTCTACAACTTCCCACTGATCTGATTTTAATTCTTTTTGAGATTTGATTAACATACCGGTTAGATCTTTTGTATTCCATCTTGTCATAACCACTACAATTGATCCACCAGGTTGAAGACGTTGTCGTGGTCCTGATGTATACCACTCATAAGCTCGCTCTAAAGCTTGTTGATTAAGTGCATCTTGTTCCGAATGTGGATCATCGATGATAAGTAAATCCGCACCACGGCCCGTTATGGCCGATCCAACACCGGCTGCATAATATTCACCGCCTTGTTCTGTTTCCCATTTACCCGCGGCTTGCGAATCTTCTCGTAGTCTTGTTTTGAAAACGGATTGGTATTCGGGGGTATCAATTAAGTTTTTAGCTTTACGTCCAAAGCGGATCGCGAGTTCTGTAGTGTGGGTCGTTTGAATTATTTTTAAATTAGGTTTACGTCCTACCATCCAAGAGGGTAAGAGATAAGACGCAAACTCTGACTTCGTATGCCTAGGGGGCATATTGATAATTAATCGTTTGCACTCACCACTTGCTAAACGATTAAATTTTTCTGCTATTTCTGTATGATGTTTACCTTCAATAAATTCAGGCCATACATGTTTTACAAAAGATAGAAAATCGTTTTTAACTTTGCTTTGAGTTTTTTTCTCGGAGAGCTTGATAGCATACTTCATGAACTCTTTCTTAACGTCAGGAGGTAGCTTATCAATTAGTTCTTGTTTCATAAAAATTTTTGCAGAATTTTTTTAGGCTTCTGTTTTGTACCAAAATTTCAATTTTTAGGGGTACCCCCATAGCTTAATACCATTTTCTATTTTTAGCAAGTAAATGTCTAAAAGTTGGGTATAGGGTGGGCCCGCCGGCCACGTGCGACAAAAGGTCGCAGGGGGGTGCGACAATATGTCATATTGACAAACTTTTAGGATCCCTACGATTCGCGAATCGGGTGCGACATTTTGCCTAACCCTTACAAGTTATAACTTGTTAATATAAATGTAAATAACAAAAGGAAAAAAATGCAATTAGAAAAAACAATACTAGACCACAACACCGTTGATTGTGTTTATTTCTTTACGAGTTATGATTGTAGAGATAACATAACGAATAGAAATTGGTTTCATCTTAATGATAAGTTAAGTCAAGATGACCAAAAGAAATTCTTTAAGTTTATTAAAGATCATAAATCAGAAATAAAAGAAATAATAAAAAAGAACGGCTTTAAGTTTTATACTACTGACGCTGACGATGAAAGTAAGTGTCATGGTTATTATTTAAAGAATTGGTATGATGGTACAAAAACTGTTGACTTCGATCCAATGGACGATTTTACAGAGGCCGATTTAGGTCATGTAAAAATGTACTATAAAGAGGAAAATAAATTTAAACAGTTATGAAACTAATCGTCCAAATAAAAAACATTTACGGGGTAAATAGAATTTACCCCGTATGTGAAAAGTCTAAAAGCTTTTCACGGATCGCTGGGCTTAAAACCCTACAGCAATCAACGATCGATGAAATCAAAAAGCTAGGGTATAAAATAGAGACAAGAGGGGAAAAACTATGATCATAAATAATTGGCGTGGTTATGATGTAAATATTAAACACCGATCCGAAAAGTATTGTCGAATTGAATTGTTTAATAATAATAGACAACATTTTATTAATCTTTATTCAGCTAACCCGAACGGGTTGAAAGCTAGTGAGATCAATAAAAACATTTATCAAAGCATAAGAAAGGATGGGGCTAAATGGTAGAACTCTTTTTAGAAACACCGCTTGAACTTAAAATACTTCTTTTAAGTTTTGCCGTTGCCGGCTTTGCATTATGCTGGGCAACGAAGCGCGATGAACAGAAGACGTTCAATGATCGTTATAAGGTCGATCAGAAATGGAGAAATAAATGAAGTGGGTCGATAAAAATACAATAAGCCTTGAGTGGTGTGTTGACGATGTTAAACAGCAATTAAAGGATCGAGGTAAAAAAGAGAAGTTAACTCTTGAACAATGTAGAGATGTATTATCTCGATGCTTACACAAACACGATGCGTCAATGGGTATATCATGGGACATTATAGATTATCACATTGATGATGTGATAGCCGAAGAATAACCAACACACCCCGCCCCGCTTTTAGCGGGGCGGGGTTTTTAGTGCGACAACTTGCCGATTTAAATGAAGCGTAAATAGTTTAATATAAATTTACTTCCGTTTGGTAGTATCCGAAGTTAAAAACTCAAACTGCCTAAATCATTAGTGCCTACAACCCTTTCGGGTTGTAGGTTTTTTTATTGTCTCAATTCTAGTTTAGAATTATTCTAAACTATTTTTTTTTATTTTTTTAGGGAGGGTGGGCCCGCGGGCCACGAGCATATAACCTGCGACAATATGTCACATTGACAAGCGGATCGCGATCGACTAGGCGCGGGCAGTCGCGCGCGGTCAGTTGAGCGCGGGGCGCTTAATTATTTTTTTGATTGATTAATATTTTTTGTATGAGTTGCCAATCGTTAACCGCTAACGGTTTAACTTCTCTGTGATCTAATAATAAACCTTCAATAGATTTACTCTCATAAAGTTTTATGAGAGAAGGGGAGCGGGGCGGGGCGTGTTCTAATAACAGAAAATTACGTTTAGATTTTTGAGTAGCCCATAGTATTTGATGAGGGGAAAATCTAACTTTTTTTGTAGTTGTATATTTTAACTCAACCATGAAAAAACCGCATAAATCATTATAACAAAGCACATCAGGGACACCGTGATTTATATAAGTCTCTAGTCTAGTGTGTTGAATTAGAGGGGTATTTTTTTTAAATTTTTGATATAATTTTTTTTCAGGTTTCACCGTACAATTGCTTATACGGTAAAACCTTAACGGCGTCAATTATGCCGTCTTTTTGGGGGTACTAAAGGCAGAATTAAAGGGTATTTGTATTATTTTATATTGAGATTTAACCCATTTTCTGTGTTCATCTTTTAATTCTTTTAAAGCGTCCATTTTCTTTTTTGCCTCATCATAAGAATTAAACCCGTGATTACATTTATAATCTATTGAAAAATCAACCTCAATACTATTTTCTCTGTATTGATTTTCAGTTATTTCAATAATAATAAATTTATTTATAACCATTATTCATCGCCTTTATTAGCAATTTGTAATGTATTGTAAACTATACCCATATTTAAAAAGCCGTGTTTCATGGCGTTTTCAAACTCAATATTTTTAAATAAGAGTTTCGGGTGGTGTATAGCGTCAAACATCTTTTGCTTTTGAGCGTCCATTTTAGACAGTTGAGCGCCTTCTTTTGTGCTCTTTTTTAATTCACCGTGAAGGGCGTCTTTACATACACGCGTCAAAAATCGATCAAAATCCTCAAAATCCTCATATTGACCGCTATATGTACCGTCCCAGCCGTGAATTTTGGCTTGCCTATTATAAACATCGTCAATATCACGCGCTAGTTTTTTTTGTTTATCTTTTAATTCACGCTCTTTTAACTCTTTTGACTTCACAAAGTCGTCATATTCTTTAGACGCTTTTTTTAAAGCCGTTAATTTAGAGGCAAGTTTTAAAGTAGATACAAATTTTTTGTATTCCGTTTTAATTTGTTTATCTACTTTTAATTCAATAGCGCGTTCCAATTCCTGTCTTTTTTCGGAAACTTCACTATCTATTCTATTAGACCAGTATTTTTTATCTTTGTCAGATAATTTTACCGTTTTATTTTCATCACTCATTTTTAACCTTTTGTTAGTTGTTAATATTTATTTTAATAACATACTTGTAAATTAAATCAATGGGATTATATGTTAAAATGTGTTAGTTGAATTATTGGGCGGTGAAAATTGCCCAGTAATTCAAGACCTGCGACAAAATGCGCATTTATTAATTATATGGGAAAATATATTAAATGATTATGACTATTTTAAACGGCGTAAAATTAAAAGGCAATGAAACCTTTACAGAATTATTAAAGATAGGCAAAAAGAAAAAACATAAAAAAGATAATTCTAAAAAAGGGGATATTTTTGTTAATTGTAGAAGTTGCGAGGAATATATAAAAGGCGACTGGCGTTCTAGTTTTGACGGGCGATACTGTAAAAATTGTTTATGAAATTTTATAAATCAAAAAGATTATTAAACGTAGATAATAACGCCAAAACCATTAAAGGCCAAAAATACAAATATTTAACAGGAATTTTATATTTAGCGCCCGCCCGTACTAGCGGTTTTAATGTTTGCCCCATGGCAAGCGCGGGATGTAAAGCAAGTTGTTTATTTACAGCGGGGCGGGGTCGTTTTAGTAATGTTTATAATGGCCGTTTAAATAAAACGTTGTGGTATTTTTTAGAGCGTGAAAGTTTTTTAAATAAATTAAGGCGTGAAATAAACGCGTTGATTAAAAAAGCTAAACGGCTAAATTTAAAACCCGCCGTTAGATTAAACGGCACTAGTGATATTGATTGGAATATACACGGGTTATATAATGAATTTTCTAAAGTTAAATTTTACGACTACACCAAAATTTATAAACGGGCTTTAAAATATGTTAACGGCGCATATCCTAAAAACTATCATTTAACATATAGTTTAAATGAGGATAACAAACAAAAAGCAAGTTATATATTAAAGCGGGGCGGGAATATTAGCGCCGTTTTTAGAAATAAAAAACTTCCAAAAAGATTTAAAAATTTTAGAGTTATAGACGGGGATAAGTCTGATTTAAGGTTTAATGATCCAAAAAATATTGTAGTCGGTTTATATGCTAAAGGACGGGCTAAAAAAGATCAAACGGGTTTTGTATTAGATGTTTAATTTAATACAAATTAAGGCGGTGTTAGTAGCGGGGATTGACCTAACCAAAGCACCGCTTTTTAAGTTAACAAGCGAGCGAGCGAGCGAGCAGAAGGGATAATATGAAAAAATATAGAGTTATAAAAGAATTTTTTGTAGATGCTTATGACGAATATGATGCAGAAAAAAAAGCAAACGAAGAAAAAAGTTACAATGATGAAATCATTGATGTTCAAGAAGTGGTAGATGATGAGTATAATCAACAACAAGCGAGCGAGCAGAAGGGATAATATGAACTTATTAAAACACGTTAAACCAAATAAAGATTGTACACAAGGTTGTGATAATATAACGGATAATGCTTATGTTTGTTTTGAATGTGAAGATATACAAGTTAAAGAAAAATATCCCAATGCAATTTATAATAGTGATTGTCAATGGGAGTTAAAAGAACAAGCGAGCAAGCAGAAGGGATAATATGAAAGTAGTTAGAATAGATTTACAAGGGGCTTGTGAGCCAATGGAATTTAAATCTAAAAAGTTATTAAGAGAATATTTAATTGATTTTCATTTACAAGATTATCACAAAGAAGATGAGTATGGAGTTGAAGATATAAAATTAATTAAATCATTTAGTCTAGATCAAATATGTGATTATTTTGATTGGGGCTATAAACAAGCGAGCGAGCAGAAGGGATAATATGAATAAACCTACAAAGTGGCAATCACAAATAGATATTGTACACCGTGAATGGTGTAGAGAAAATGGTTATCCAGCGCATTGGTATCGAGCAAAGCATGGTAGGCCTAAATTAAATAAGGGTGCGAGCAAGCGAAGTAGCGCCCAGTATCCATATCTATTAAATATTTCGTAAGCCAACGCTACATCTTGATTAATACGATAAATTACGCTAAAAGTCAATCTATGGGATTACCTAAAAATTTAACTGAACGACAGCAAAAATTTGCTGAATTACTTGTATACAACGAAGGGCGCAAGAGTCCGAGCGAGTGTGCATATGAGGCAGGGTATAAGACTAGACCTAGACAGGCTGCGAGCGAGCTACGTAATCCAAAACTTTCACCATTAGTAGTCAGATATATAGGTGAGCTACGAGCAGAGATACAAGAAAAATATGGTATCACTTTTGAAAAACATATTGGGGAACTAGCAAAGTTAAGAGAGGATGCACGAGCGAAGGGAGCGTGGTCTGCCGCAATAAACGCAGAAGTAGCACGTGGTAAAGCGGGTGGTCTTTACGTAGATCAAAAATTAATTATGACAGGTAATTTAGATAATATGTCGGAGAAAGAATTAGAATCTAAACTTAAACAAATTCTTGATGATCACAAATCTTTAATTGATGTTAGTCCAGAAGAGACAACAACAGAATCAAAAACAAAACAAATCCCTGCATCTGATTAAAAACATTATTAAACTTTTGGTAAAGTCTTAATACGTTGTTTCTTATTCTTCTTATTAATTCCATATTTTACTCCTTGTGAGTCTGGCCCTTTTACAGGTGGTATAGCATGCCATTTTACATTAGGCATATTTTTAGTCAAAGTTTTATTTTTCATTATTCCATGATACCAACATTAAAACAATAATTCCATATATTGCTACCACAAAACCAATAGATAAAATCAAACAACTTTTCCTTTGTTGGGTCCTGTTTTTATTCTGTATTTATGTGTGCCTGTTGCGTTGATGTCAACTTCTTCTCTCATAACTTGATTGAGAAAAATTTCATTCCAACCATTTTTGTAGGCTTCATTTGATGGTCTTGATCTACCATCATATTTTTTACCTTTTTCTTTAGAAGTCATAATATTTATCTCCATTTATTACGATGCTATATTTATATGCCAATCTTGATAATAAATCCCACTTGCCTTCTTCTTTACATCTTTTTAAAATACAGTTTAATCTAAATGTAAATGCTGTTTTTCTCTTCATATTTTTATCTTCTCCAGTTTTGATATTATACATTTTGGGAATACATTTCTATCGGAAAAAACTGCGGCATCTGCGTCATAAGAAGCAAATGTCCACACATGTTTATTATCTTTTGCAAATATATAAGCTTGAGTGATCATTGTAGCTGTGGTTAAATGTTTCATTTCCGAAGCATCTGCATGCCCGGAATCCCCGCACGGATCTGCCCATACGATTTTATAGAAGTAATATTTTTTATTACCAATGGTTGCATATTTGTATTTAGACTTCTTACGTTTTTTAGGCATATCTATTTCTAGCATATAAGAGATATTTTTGGGCAAAAATGTTTTTTTTGAAAACAAAAAACTTCCCGCGCGGGGGATACCAACTCTACTTATGTGACATATATAGCACACAACTGTACTAAAAATTACGTAAAGTGTGCCACGGCAGAAATGCAAAAAAGTCAATAAAATCACCATTTGTGCCACGCTGTGCCACCAAAAAAAGTTGCTCTGGCACAGCTACTATTCGCTTATACCAACACTTATAGCCTAAAAACACCCCTGTGCCACGTGTGCCACGTACTTTTTTCGAATAGAAAAAAAAATAATTGCCCTAGAATTTCTCTTATGGTGGCACACTGCCTTATTTTTGACACAAAATTAACTTTGTTTGAACGTAATTGACCTAATTCTCTCATCTTTATCAGTTTTCAACACTAATCTAGCCGGATTGGGATCTCCAATTATAGCAGACTCTTGAATCTCAATACGTCTTATATCTTCCAAGTGTCCATTTTGGGTCTCAATATATACTGGACAATCTGATATGACTGTTCCTTTTTGACCATTTGTAAATCTTTCTAGTATTGCTTGTAAATCTCTTAATCTCAATCTTTACCTCTCATTTCTTCATAGTATTGATCTATTTTTTTTAAAAACTCATGCATATATTTTTTCATCTCAAGTCCTTGTATAATAAATTCTTGATAGTAATTATCTTTACTACACATCATAATGACACCTTTTGATATATTTGTTCTGTAAACAAAATTATGTGCCATAGTATACGCCGCTAACTGTACACAATAGTCTTCAATCCATTCTCTCTTTTTTGGTTTATTAGTTTGTTTAAAGTCAATAATAGCAGGTTCATTTTTATGTAACCCCACTAAATCGGTCTGTCCTGCATATAGTCCGGGGTAGTATAAAGTTACTTCTGATCCAAAATACTCACTCACATTTGATAAACCTTGTTCAATAACTCTTTGTGCCATATTATGTGCTTCTTGACCCACTGTTGTCATATCCATATATCCTTCTCCTAGGACATACTTCTCCAAAATCTTATGCATTGCTGTGCCTCTAGCACCTGATTTTTCAACGATCCGCGCTGCATTGGCCTCTCCCTCCCTTTTTCTCCAAGCGGCTAATTTTTCGCGCTTCTCGGCCGATTGTGTGGCAGAGAGTATTGTTGTGACACTAGGTAATTTAAATTGACCATCGTTAATATCATAGACCCGTTTACCGTCGACATTGGACCTAACGCATTTTGGATAGATGTATTGATTATTGTGTTTCATATTTTTTATATTCTTTTTGTGTTTGTTCGTTAGGATAGTATACTTCTACAAAACTATGACATTCGGGACACGATAAATTAGTTACCATTGAGTAAGTATCATTCTCTTCGTCGATGTCATGATCACCACCCCATATTAATTCAGTATTACAATGCCAACATTTCATATATTTTTTATATCTTCCACAGAGTTGATTTGATTTAACTTATTATTTTCTATTTCATACAAAGGAGCTTGCGTTATGAAAGTTGTACCATCCGTTCGTTTTCTTTCACTACCTTTATCAAAAAAAGAAGCCTTCTTTAAAAAGTCATCTTTAGATAACCAACCACAAATTTGTACCTTACCTGTTTTTTTATTTATACTATTAAATAATAAAACATCATTGTCTCTGTCTTTTTGGTACCCGACAAAGTTATGGACGTAAAAGTCTCGCATATCAACGTTTCTAGCCATCGTCTTCACATCAACTTTTTTACCATTTATTTTTAAATCCTCGATCAACGATCCGCTATTATAGTTGGGTAGATCCCTATCCAATGCTTTGTGAATCATACACTCACCAACAATACCCGTGTATTGACGTATCTTGTTCCCATTGAAGCCGGCAGATCTTACTCCAAAGTTCTTAACACTAACTTGTAAGTTAGCGTAGTTTCTTATTTCATCATTTAATTCTAAATTTAACATTATTTTTCTCCTTTAAAAAATTTTTTTAAATGTTTAATAAAGTCGTTATCAAAATTTTTAGATAACACTTCATCCGGTACATCCGCGTTTCGATACTCTTCTTCTTTAGTCATCGGCACTCGTTTACCTTGTAGTTTAATTTGTTCTTTATATTCTTCTTCCATTTCTTTAGCCACCTTATCAGTTATCATTTTTTTTCCCTGTTAACATTTTTTTAATTATTGTTGATGTTGGGTCAAGTAAATCATTTGGATCTAAATGTTTACAGCCAACCAACAAAAACAAGGTTATCATTAATATGTATTTCAAATAACACCCTTGTCTCTTAATTCATCGGGAGTAAATTTATCTTCAATCCATAATTCACCTGTCCGATTACAATCATCACACTGTGCGTGTGTTTCTTCATGTGTTAAATGATAAGGTACACGGTAAAAACCATTACCTTTACATTTTGGACAAAATATTTTAGTCCGCTTTTCCATTTTTGTATCCATGTTTTTTAGCCTTTTCATTAATCATACTTTCAATTACTTTACTTATACTCAAATCAGTACCTTGTACTATTTTATCTCGCAAGTATTGTGCTTTTTTCCAAGCAGCTATAGGTACAGAAACAGATTTATGTATTTTGGGATTTGCCATTTTTAACTCCTTTCTTTTGTGCAATGTAGAGATAAACAATATCAGTTTTATCTGTTATTTCCGATCTTCCACTCACCTTTTTTTGAAAAAGATTGACATATGTTTTTTCCATATCCAAAACATATTGACCAAACTTTCTTAACTCAAAATTTTTTGTTATGTCTTCTCCTAAAAACCCTTTGTAGTAAATAATACATTCTCCAGGTTTTGCTAACGACATCCACTCCGCCATGGACTCTTTTGTTTGCGGTTTATAGTCTTCTATGTTGACCATTATTTTTTCTCCTTACCTTTTATTATAGTTGATATAAAGTTACCTTTCTTGTTGGTATACTCTACGTGATATTCTTTCTTATGATCAAGTTTAGATTTTAATTTTTTAAAAGACATAGCTTGCATTTCTTCTGTACTTCCAACATCTTTACCTACTTCGTTGGTTTTTTCGTCTACGATGTCTTTACCTAACTCTCTCACCTTATATGTATATCGCATTATTATCCTTTCTTTTTGCTCTTTTTTTATACATTAAACTGGGAATATATAACAAAATAATAATAGTTGCAATGATTATTTATTTATTATATTCTGATGACCTCTTCTCACACCTTTTGTTTGCCGTGAGCTTTCACAGCTCCGGCAGACAATTAAGTGTCCAAAATAGGATTACATCTAAAACCAATTACAAGTCTCTTATTATTGACAAGATCTTGCCCTAATTCGGTCATCATTTCTTTTGCAAGAGTATAACCATAGGTTGCACAATCATAATGGGTTTTGAAAAAAATATTGTTTTTGACAGGTGGCATACAATCGCTGTATAGCAATGAACATATTTTAAGCACAAGAACGAATTTCATTACCGGCCCTGGCCAGCATAACGTTTAAATGTACGTCTTTTATATTTGTTCATTTTTTGTAGACTGGGTCTACGTCCAATTGAAGTTTTGTGATGAATAGCTTCGTGTACGACTTGATCTTTAAATTTTTTAGCCATTGTCTAAATCTGTTAGTTTCATTTTGGAATGTTTATCAACTTTCATGTATTTTATAATACCGTTAACTTTTTGCTCCACATCAAAACCACAGTTAGTACATCTGAAAAAAGTTCTATGTAGACCAACTAATATTGTATACATCTCACATTCAGGACAATGTCCTGATACAATTTCAGTGTCTAATATTGTGCCTTTCCAGTTTTTTTCTGTCATATTTATTTTTAACCTTAAACACTTTTGAAGTAAAGTGTCTTAATTGTTTTGCAAAAGGATTACGTTTTTTGTTAGGTTTCTTCATGGACGTAAAGTCCAAAGAATCATAAAAATTACAGCAATCATTGCAATAACTGTATTTATAGGAAAGAAAAATTCCATTAGCTGCTAATTCCAACCAACCATAACACAATAAATATATAACAAATGGGTTCCATTATTCTAGTATTAAAGACTTAATAGAGAAAGATCCATCTATATTTGTCTCAAGTTCTGCTTTAGATTTAATACATTTATATTGTATATTTGGCTTGTCATCTCTGGTTGCT
>Ga0208162_1000539_pt1 | contig 21758 bp, 18 predicted proteins | sample CB_VirMetaG_4_FD_184539 | JGI IMG/M metagenome (GOLD analysis project Ga0208162, IMG submission 184539) | Freshwater to marine saline gradient viral communities from Chesapeake Bay - CB_1508_1M Viral MetaG (SPAdes) (version 4) | ecosystem: Environmental > Aquatic > Marine > Coastal | place: USA... | reverse complement strand
CCTAGTGTGTATAGCATGAAAGACGCCAACAAGGCTGCTAAACAAGCAGGCATGAACGTTGACGAATGGGCAAGCACATACGGTTTTGAATTCAAAGAACAAAGTTTGACGGGTGCATCTCCATCGACAATGGAATCTTCTGATGAGCAGCGTAAAATAACACAAAGATCGTTAGACATCGCTACCGGAAGGTTTGAGATAGACCCAGAGGTTCAGCAGCGCGTTGGTGAAATAGGTGTACGCAGTATGTACGTTCCTAAAAACCCATTATTAGAAAAAGCGGAAAAATACCGCGAGGCTTATGCACCGACTCCTGGCGATGCCCTGCAAGCTAAGTTTGATGAAGCCGAGGGGACATGGATTTACGATATATCACCTTCGGTTGGACAGGCCAAACTGGGGGCCAACATGAGGGAGTATTACCCAATGCTACCTGATTTTACTCAATCTCCAGAGGATCTCGCCGCCTTGTATGGAGAAGAAGCATATAATCTAATACCCGCAAGGGATTTGGAGACGGGGGAGATTGTAGACTATAAGCAAAAAAGAGGTAGTTATCATGACGAAGACTCTAGAGAAAAAAGAGCAAGAAAAAGACTTTTTGGTACTGTTGATGATTGGCGAGTAATTACAAGAAGAGCCCTTGTAGATGACGAATGGGGCGGCTATATTTCTGAAGAAGCTTTAGTTGATCAACTTAATCTTGAGCTTGCGAAAATTGGGTTACAAGCTAAAGAGGAAAACGCTGTTTACCAGCGATCGGCTGGAGAGAAGTTCGCTGATTTTTTGCAGATTTTAGGTGGCGGTGGTATTCCGGAATCTTTCAATGCTATAAGAATAGTCCCTCTTAACCCTAGCGAAGGATTCGATGAAAGGTATAAGAAAGGTAAAGAAATGGAGCGAAAAGCCTTGGGTGAAGGTAAAAGCACGCAAGAGGCAGCCAGTATAGCTCTTTCCTACTACTCGGGAACCACTCTAGCTATTAATGACCCTGAATTTTCTAAAAAACTATACGAGGCTATAAATAAAATGGGGGATCCCCGTTATTTGGAAAAATCAAATGCAAGATTTTTGCCTATAATGAATGAATTTAGGGATAATGTAAAATTTAACATACCCGAAATTTCTTGGGAAGATGCCAAGGAAAAGGTGAAACAAGACCTTTTAGAAGAAACAAAACAATTTAGCTTTGTAAAAGAAGCTGCGCGTGGGGTAACAAATATTGAAGATGCTAGCAATCCAGCATACAGATTGGCTAATGAAATTGCTATTAGCAAAGAAGCTCCAGAAGTAGTTGTAAATAAATTTTTAACTACACAAGAAGGCCAAGAGTATGTTGCCACTATGGCTAATATAACAAGGGACCAGCAAATAACAGAGGGCATTGACAAAGCGTTCAAAGACGCAATGGAAGCGTCGGCAGCTTTATATGATGAATTGGATGAAAAAGATCGCTTAGTTTTATCTGCCTTAATTGATTATGAAACCAAAAATATTAATGACCCCAGAAAAGAAAAAATAGTAGAAAACGCTAGAAAAAGCCTTGATAGAGACCGCAAAAACGTAGAAAAAAGCGTTGAGTTGGCAATGGAGTCCGGCGATAAAGTTGATTATTTTGACGCAATGCTTAGAATAAACGAACTTGCCGATAAAGAAAAGGCGTATACAAGTATAATACAAAAATACACAGAAGATAAAATTTCTCTTGAAATTTTAAACATGGAGGCCCGCTCTTGGACTCAAAATTACAGCTACTTAGACATGCTTGAAGACCGCTTCCAAAATCAAGTTGGTGTTGGCACAGCATGGACACTCGGTAAGACTACGGCCTGGCTCCGTGGAAAGCTATTCTTTGGTGATGAAAGCTTAGAAGAATTGGAGCAGCGCCAAAAAGAGGCGACGATGCCATTCTATGAAGAAATATATGGCGAACCGCGGCCGAATAAACCAACATATTGGCAGAAAAAATCAGCAAATTGGGCAGAGGCAGCAAGAGCATCAACGGCACGGGCAAATTATGCCATTACCTCGGCAGAGCAAAGAAGAAGCAGAATAGAAGAAGCCGCAATTGAAAATGCTTTTGACTCATGGAGTGATTTTGGTAATTGGTCCGCCCAGGCTTTTATAAATACCGCGCCGACTATGACGGCAATGCTTATTACAAAAAGCCCGGTATCTGCTGGTATTATCGCTGGCGGTAGCGCTGGTGTGACAATGGAGTCCCAAAGAATGATGGCCACACAGCATCTTATAGAGCTTGATGAGTTTATAAAGAGCAATCCGGATCTTTCGACTAATGAAAAATATAAGCTAGATAAAGAACGCGACGAGCTTGCACGCCAGGCCGGATTTACCGACGGGGATATTGCAATGAAAGCCATTGTTGCCGGTGGTACAGAAGCAATTTTGGGTAAGATTACCACGATGAAGATTTTTGATAGGATTAAAGCCGCCAGAAATCTCCGTCCAAAAACCACAAAACAGGCATTAGGGCTGGTTGCTAAAGAGGCCACAATTGGTTTTGCACTTGAGGGTGCTGAAGAATTTGGCGTTGAGCTTATAAATAACCTATGGGATATTCATATCTTAGGGGATCGAAAAGAATGGTCGCAGGGGCTGTTAGAAGCATTTGCTCAAGGTGGTTTTGTTGGTAGCAATATGACTTTAGTTTCGGCACCTTCGCTTGTTAGAAACGGGTTAACTTATGAATTAGCCACTAAGAAGCAAAAGCAAAGAATGGTCGACATACAGAAGGAGCTTGAAGACCTAACTGGCACACCTAGAAGTGCTGATGTAGACTTTACCCAAATCCCGATGCCATTGATGACACCTGCGCTACAGAAACAAGTACAGGAGCTTGTTGATGAACAGAACGGTATAATAGAAGAAGTTTTAAATGGCTTCCAAGCTGGTAAATATACACCTGCACAACTTGCGGATATTGGTCGATTAAACGGTAAGATGCGTGAAATTGAGCAAGACTTTGCTGAGGCAATGGCTGATCCTAATCTTACGCCTAATCAAAGAAAAAAAATTAAAGAAAGCTTTGAACAAAAGCTAAACGAAGCTGCGGATGCACGCAACGAATATGTTGAAAGCATCGGTGCGGATGAATTGTCAAATACATTTAATTTTGACGCTACGCTTGGGTATCAGATATACGATATGCAAACAGCTAGTAATTCTGTTCGAGACATTGTTAATAATTATGAAAAGCTACCTGAAAATAAAAAGCAAGAATTAAAAGACGATGTTCAAAAAGAAGCTGGACCAACAACACTTACTGAAGAAGATATAGAAGTAAAAGCGCGCGAAAAATACGTTGAAGATGAATATGGTAAGCGCATTGAAAAAGGCAAGAAAAACGCACTAAACTATCTTGAAGAATACGCTGAAAAAACCGGCAATAAAATTAATGTAGCTGGCTTTAAAACAGATGAAGAAATTATTAATCATCTTAAAGCTCTACATAACGACGGCGCTATATCTAAAGCTGATTTAGATAACGGTATTCAAAAAGTTAAAGCCGGTGAGTTTGAAGGGGCATTCTATTCAGGTAAAGGCAATGTTGATGGTGTAACTAATATAGTGGTGCATGAAGGCAAAGCAGCTAGGAATGGTCGTGTGGGGGTTTATGCACATGAGGTTTTACATGCTGTTGCGGACATTGAGCTGGGAAATAAAGGAGCACAAGATGCCGGCCAAAGGCTATTAGACTGGATGGCTAAAAACGATAAAGACCTATTTGCATTAGTAGAACAGCGTATTGAGCAAAACTACACTAAAAGAAGCGAAGAAGGAAAGCGTATAAAAGACAAAGATGGCAACTTCATAAAAGATGAAGCTTATTATGAAGAAGCTATGAATGCTTTGTCAGATGTATTAGCAGATGGTGCAACACCAAGCGCGGGTACGTTAACGCAAGCGCGTAGCTTTGTTAATAAATTAATAGGCGGGAAGAAAAAGCTATCTATAAACAGCGGTGCTGATACATACCTATTCTTAAGAGATTACAATGATAAAGCACACAAAGGCACGCGCGGTTTAATACCAAATAATATTCTTAAAATTGCTGGTAATAAAACGCAGCAAGAACGCGCTAAAAAAGCAGATCAAGGTATCAGAAAAGACGCACAAGACTCAATGGGTAAGTTTAGCCAAACATTGAGCGCGCAAGATAAAACCAATGCTACCGATCTAATCGAGCGTCTAAGCGAAAGAACTAAGGCTGGTCAAAAAGCTGCTGAATCTATGGGTAGACCATTTGATAAATCAATGGACCCTGTTATACAAAGATTAGAGAATAGAATATCTGACGCTATTGGACCTTTGGTAAGCAAAGTAGTAGAGGATAGAACTAAAGTATTGTACGACAAAATTCCTGCTGATCAAAAGCGAAATGTTAGCCGTCAAGATTTCCGCGAATCATTACGTAGTGAGATTGAAACGTTTACCGTTAAGGAATACAATAAAGACAAGCAAGACCTTGAGAAGTTTATTGTGAACAGGGCTTTTTTGAGAGCCAATGCAATTGCAAAAGATTTAGGTATTGAGTCTACAGAAACTGGCGGTATCAAGAAAGACGTTGAGGCAGCTAAGGGCATTGCAGCACAAGAGACAACAGCACAAGTGCAAGAGGTGCCCACATACAAGCCTTTATTAGACAGAAAGGTATTTAGTCAGGAAACTGTAGAAAGTGTGCGTAACACGCTTAAAACGACTGTGCGTACGCTAACGAAGCGTATGGACACGCCTACTGGTAAAAACCAAAGTACTAAAGGGTATATTGCGGAAATTGAGAACGCAATAAAGAAAATAGCTTTTAAGGTTGTTCAAGATGAGATGGGTACGCAAGAAACTTTGCGTAAATTCTTAACGAAAAATGGCTTAGCCATTGCTGAGAATTTAACTACAACCTCTTTGCAGATTAAAATGCCGTCTTTAATACAAAAATCTGTAGGTGGTAAATACAAAACAGATCCTAAGACTGGTGAAAAAATAAAAGACGCTAATGGCGAAACTATATTTGAGCCAAACTTTACAAGCAATTGGCAAGGCAAAACTATAGACAGAGCAAAAACATCTACTAATAAAGAAGGTAAAACCTCTGGTAATGCTATAGTACGAAGATTGCCTAGCTTATCAATGGCTTCAATAGCAGAAATTAACGGGCAGAAAACAAAGATTAACAAAGCTTCATTAGCAGCGTTAGAGTTCATGTATGACGACGTATCTGTTAATGCTGCCGGCAATGTTTCTGTAGGCAAAGAAACTCGCGGACGTAAAACAGCGTTGGCAAAAGATATGGCTGCAGAGTTGTCGTTTGAAATTCTTTCTGAAGAATTAAGAAACCCAAATAGCGACCTTGTTCAAGCTTTTGAAACACAACAAAGAAACTTAGGTGTTGAACTGGCGGATAATTATGTAGCGGAATTAAAACGCGATATGGAACGCGGTACTGTAAAGTATTCTAAAACCATTCGTAACATGTCTGCTGACAAGCAAGTTTCGTTCTTTGCTAAAAGTAATGAATTAGCTAAAGCACTATACGCACTAAATGGTAATTTCGGTTCTACAAAAACTTTATTAAAGAATACGCTAAAAGACGTATACGGTGATTTGTTCACAACAGCGGAATACAATGGAGTTTCTCAAGACCTATATAACATTTTCAAAGCTGTTAATGTAGAGCAAGTGAAAGCTAATCTATGGCAGGCTGAAACGTTTGAAGAAGTTTTGTTGGGTATACAAAATGATATTGATTGGGACGAAAACGTACACCAGCTTACAGGTGCAACCGCAACAAACGCTGCGTTGTTTAGAGATCCTAATAAACGCGCTATCGCTAAGGAAAGTTTAGTAGAGCTTGCAAATAACGGCATGCTTACGGCAGCTGAGGTAAAAAGCTTTTTCCCCGCTACATTTGCTAATTCTAGGAGAGTTGGTGACACTTATAAAGATGGCAGTAAGCACCCTAATGGCGATGTAAGATCCGACTTCTTTTTTGACGTTCAAGATATAAAAGATACTTTTGTAGGAAAAGGAAAGCCATTCACAGAACAAGAGTGGGAAAACGCAGAAACAATACCGCAAACCGCTAGTGTACTAACACAGCACATAAATAATAAATATGATTCTAATCCTGCGCTAAGAAAGAAAGATGCGGAGAACGCTGATAAAGCGTGGAACTTTACTACCAAAATAGTAAAAGCTCTAAAAGATATGGATGCAGACACGCAAACCATGATAATGTCTGCGCTAAATTCCGGAACAAATACTGCACTTAGGACTGCCGCGCCGGTAGTATGGATTGTTGACGGATTGAATGTTAAAAATCCTAAGTCTTTAAGATACGAACATATGGTTCCTGCGCGTGAGGTATTAGCCTTAATGTATAAGCGCTATGTTAAGGGCGATACCAGCATTGATATGCAGGCATTAAAAGACGATTACCAAGTTGCACTTATACCTAGAGATAATAGTGAAGGTTTTGTTAATATGGACGCAATTATCGGCGATGTAGGTTTTGGCCGTCGTCAAGTATATGGTTACGTTCCAGGACAAGTACCAAACACCCAGCGTTATTATAACTTATTTACCAGAGGTGTGGTGCCCTATGCTATTAGAAAGTTTGGCACAGACGAGGTTGTAGGTAAAAAGTTTGTGGACATGTACAACAAGGTGCCTGTATTTAATGCTGAGGTTACACTTGACGCTAAAGAAGACATGCAGCCTTCTGCTAAATACTCTAACTCCAAGCCCCGTGCAGTGTTTATGGTTGGTGGACCTGGAGCTGGTAAAACAAACGTAGGTAAAGGTCTTAAGCTGGGGCGCAGAGGTTTTAAAGTAGTAAATCAAGATTTGGCATTAGAGCCAATGAAAGAAGAAGCTGGATTGCCTGCAAACGAGCAGCAATACACCAAAGAACAGCGTTCAATCCGTGCTAAGCTTGGTGCAGCTGCAAGAAAAGCGGCAGAGGCTAAAATGGAGAAATACAAAAACAACGGCGAAAGCATGGTTGTTGACGGTACCGGAGCTTCGTACAATGCTACTATGAAAAAGATTAACGCATTGCGCGACGTCGGATATGAGGTTTCTATTGTATTTGCAAACACATCGAAAGAAGAAGCTGTAGCTAGAAATAAAGCAAGATCAGAAAGAGCGTTGCCAGACTCTGTTGTTGAGCGTGCTTGGGATTCTGTACAGGAAAGTGCAAAGCTATATAAAGAAGAGTTTGGCGATAGCTTTTATGAGCTAAATACAAATGAACTAAAAATGGGACAGGCATTGCCTAAGCCATTCTTGGATAAATTGTATAAAGACCTTGAAGTTGCAGAAGCTAAGTATAGCAAAACACTTAACGACGAATTCAACAATATTCTCGAACGCGCTACAGGTATTGGCGCACAAAAAAGATTTTCTAGAGTACAAGCAGAACTCAGAGGCGCCAAGAAAGGCCGCTTCAGATGGTTCGTTCCTCCAGGTGCGGATGATTTCCGCGGGCTAGTACACTACGCTTTCTCAGGTAAAGGAAAGCAGGGTGATGCTGACATGAAGTGGTTTGAACAAAAATTAATGGACCCATACTTCAGGGGTGTTGAGGCTATTAACCGTGTGCGTCAACAGGTTAAGCGCGACTACAAAGCTACAATAAAAGCTTTCCGCCCAGAATACAAAATGCTTAATAAGAAGATTGGCAATAGCGAATTTACATACGATCAGGCATTACGTGTTTATCTTTGGAACAAACAAGGCACAAACGTTCCTGGACTTTCAAAAAGAGATACAAAATTATTGCTTGATGCTATAAATAGCAATGAGCAGTTGATGTTGTTTGCCGATGCGCTTATGGCCGTATCGCGTCAAAATGAATGGAGCGCACCTACTGATTATTGGCAAGCACAAAGCGTTTTATCTGATCTCAATAATATGACCGAAAAAATTGGTCGTAAGAAATTCTTACAAGAGTTTATTGAGAATGCTGACATTATATTTTCTGCGGAAAACTTAAACAAAATTGAAGCGGCATTTGGACGGGCACATAGAGAAGCTATTGAAGATCTGTTGTATTCGATGAAGAACGGCACTAACCGACCAAGTGGCAGCAATGCTACGGTGAATAAGTTTATCAACTGGATTAACGGTTCTACTGGTGCTATCATGTTCTTTAACCGCCGCTCAGCATTGTTGCAGATGTTGTCTACCACTAACTTTATAAACTGGTCTGATAACAACCCTATTAAAGCTGCGGCTGCATTTGCTAATCAAAAGCAATATTGGTCAGACTGGGTTAAGATATTTAACTCTGACAAACTTAAAGAACGTCGCGGAGGATTGAAAACCGACGTTAGTGAATCAGAACTTGCCGCAGTTGCTAGCCGCTCTAAGAATAACCCACAGGCTATATTAGCATATTTACTTAAGCTTGGTTTTACACCAACACAGATTGCGGATAGTTTAGCAATTGCGTCAGGTGGGGCAACATTCTATCGCAACCGTATAAATACTTATATAAAAGAAGGTAAATCAAAGCAAGAAGCTGAAGAGCAAGCGTGGTTAGACTTCACCAAAAAATCAGACGAAACGCAGCAGTCTTCCGATCCCGCGTTGGTATCTCAAGTACAAAGAAGTGTTTTAGGACGCCTTGTATTCGCATTTGCTAACACACCTATGCAATACACTCGTTTGATGAAGAAAGCCGCTATGGACCTTAAAAATAGACGTGGCGACTGGAAATCTAACGTAAGTAAGATTGCTTATTACGGCTTTATACAAAACGCTATATTCTCCGCGCTGCAGTCTGGGTTATTTGCATTGCTGCCAGGGTTTGATGATGAAGATGAAGATCTAACAGAAACTGAAGCTGAAAAGAAAGCTGCAAAAGAAGAGGCTAAAATTACTCGTATGATAAATAGCATGTTAGACACTGTTCTTCGTGGTTCTGGGGTATATGGCGCCGTTGCTTCGACGTTAAAAAATACAGTATCGGAATATATAAAGCAAGAGGAAAAAGGATTTATGGCGGATCATACATATACAATTCTTTCCGCTACAAGTATATCGCCGCCGATCAATTCTAAGCTACGTAAAATATATTCAGCTATTCAAACAGCCAAGTTTGAAAAAGACGAATTAAAAGAGCGCGCTTTTGGAATGCTACAAGATGGAAGACCTAATTTTGGTCCTGGATGGTCTATTGCTGGAAACATTGTTTCGGGTACATTAAACATACCACTTGATCGTGTAGTAGATGAATTTAACGCTATTGGTGAAGCAATGGATGAAAGAAATACTGTGTACCAGCGTGTGGCATTAAGCTTAGGTTGGAAGACATGGGACGTTGGCGCTATTGATGAAGAAGCTGAAGAAATAAAAGCTGAGGCAAAAAGAATACGCAAAGAAGAAGGTATTAAAAAAGCAAAGAAAACCCGCGAAGAAAATAAAAAGAAGAAAGAAGCTGAAGAGGCAAAAGAAGCGGGGGATGCATATGCAAAGTGGCGCGAGAAGGAAATAAAGCGATTGCAACAGGAGCGTGAGGAAAATAATCTTAACGGCGGTAATAATTAAAGAATAAAGAAAACCAGGTGATAATGAAAATTAAGGAGTTGCTAAAAAACTTGAGCTATATATACAAATATAGCGATAGCCAGCCAACTGAAATAACATTGGGCGGAGCTTTAATGATACTGGCTCCAATAGCAACTTTTACTGAAATAGGTTTTATGCCTATATATCAAGGTATTCTTATTATTGCCGGCGGCTACCAATTATATTGTGTGGCTAAAGGCGATTTAGATTGTAGGCTAAAAGCGGCAACCCTTACTTTTGGCTTATATACCACCAGTTTTATAATGTATTTAAACACTGTTGGCCTTCCTGATGCATCTCACTACGGATGGCTTATTCTTGTTATATCTTCTTTTGGCACCTTGAGACGTTTGAAAACAGAGCAACTTCATAGAAATGGATAATATAACACAGATAATTATAACCGCTGTTACAGTAGCTGGATCCGCAGGGATCTGGAAATTCTTTGAAGCAAGGCTAAAAACCAAAGCAGAGGAAAGAAAATCCTCACTAGAAAATAATGATGGCGTGTTATACCGAGATGATTTGAAAAATAGAGTGAGAAACTTAGAAGCGTTACTCGCCGCATCGGCAGAAGAAAAGGAAGAGTTGAGAGCAATTGTACTTAAGCTTACCGAAGAGGTTTCTGTGTTAAGAACTAAAGTAGAGTTTCTTGAAAAAGAAAACGAACGCTTAAAAAATAAATAAAAATGGTTACACGTAAGATTGACAAAATTATTATCCACTGTTCTGCTACTCGTGAGGGTCAGCATATTGATGTAGATACTATCCGCGATTGGCATACAAATGGTCGCGGTTGGTCGGATATTGGCTATCATTATGTAATCTACCTCGACGGGACTGTACATCCTGGTCGACCGGTAGAAAGAGCAGGGGCTCATACAAAAGGGCAAAACGCCAATTCTATAGGTGTTTGTTATATTGGCGGCGTAGAAGAGGACGGCAAAACGCCTAAAGACACTCGTACACCAGAGCAAAAATCCGCATTAGATAATTTAATTTTTGTATTAACAGATCTTTTCCCTGCAACTGTGCATGGGCATAGAGAGTTTGCAAACAAAGCATGTCCGTCATTCGATGTGCAGGCTGAATACGGTAAAAAATAATATTATGGGATTTAAATTAGAGTCACCCTTTAAATTAAAAGATGCTTGTTATTACAAGGTTAAAGCACAATATGATGTATTCCCCTCAGCATATGCTTCTGGCGCGATCGCTAAATGCCGAAAAAACAAAGGTAAAAAGAAATAAGCCATGGCATACGGATCCCCATTTAACAAAGTTAGAAAGACTAAAGAAGGTCTTGCCCTCAAGCGTTGGTTTAAAGAAGAATGGACCGACGAAAAAGGAAACGAGTGTGGCAGCGCAGAAAACAAAAGTATAAAGAAGTGTCGTCCAAGCAAGCGAGTTAGCGGAGACACTGTAAAAACATGGGGTGAAATGAGCTCTGCCGAAAAGAAAAAAGCGGTAGCTGAAAAGAAAAGAGTAGGTATGGGTAAACGTGCCTCTAATATAAAAAGAAAGAAATAATGGCTAAAATATCAACATATCCTGTAGATTCTACAATAAGCGATTCAGATATTGTTATTGGTAGCGACGGTGATAATGCTTATGCTACTAAAAATTATACTGTAGCTGCATTGTCAAGCTATGTGCAGGCACCGCTAAAAAACCAAAAGGTTGTGGGTGTAACACCGTCAATTGCATTAATTGAAGGCGCGCGCAAAACAATTATTTATAATTCCGTTACAGGCGATCCGTCTACAGGTAGTTTGAATTACAATTCTTCTAACGGCGATATTACATTTGACAATGCCTTAGGCGAGTTTGAAAATACCAGCGGCGGAGATTTAATTGTACGCATTAGCACAACAACATTTACAACTGTATCCGGAGGTGGTGGTGGATCTAGAACAGTAAGCTATTTTTTACAGCACTATACAGGCTCGTGGGCGGATGTAAAGGAGGTACAACGTGTAAAAACAAGTGATGGTGAATATGCCGATTCCTTCTGGTCGTATTTCAAACTAGGTAATGGAGAAAAGTTTAGAATCCAAATGCTAACTACTACCGATTTGGTAACCATTGGCGCAGGATCACAATTTGAATTTGACGTACAATAAAAACAATTAATATTATGGGATACAAAAAATCAGGGCCCTTTAAAATGGCGCCAAAAACTCCGCTAATGAAAGCGCTTGTTGGTAATCAAGATAAATTACCACAACATTTACAAGAAGCTATTAAAGCTGCACCGGAAACTCCGAGCAAAATGTACGATAGCACTGCTAAAAAGAATAAGATTGTTTATAAAAGAAGAAAAGACGGTACCGGTAACCCGGAAGCTCTTAAATTAGATCAACGTCACTCAAATAGAATTGATGTTGATAAACTTCACCAAACAAATTTTGGCATTAAAAAACCAAAAGTAAACATTAAATAAATAAAAAGGGGACCCAATTACGGATCCCCTTTGTTATTTACAAACGATAGCGGTTAATATTAACAATAAAAAAACCATTATACCAAACCATCGTTCTTTTATCCATCGCATGCAACACAATCTTCATTCATTGCGTTTGCCGCAATATCTCCGCGAAGCACTGATTCTGTGCGCGTATAATACAATGTCTTAATACCTTTCTTCCACGCCTCCATGTGGACTTTATTAATCCACTTTGGCGTAGCTTCTTTTGGAAATGCAAGGTTCAAACTAACTGACTGGTCAATGTATTGCTGGCGTATGCCTGCTTGATTAACCAATTCAAGTTGGTTTATTTCTTTAAACGTTTTAAATACTTCTTTGGCAGGATATTCATAATTACCAAGTAATATGTTATCCAATTCAGCGATGTTCTGCACAGAGCCGCCGTCTTCCAAAATTTGATTCCAAACTTTTTCTGTATTAATGCCATGCTCTTCTAAAGTCTTTTCAAGAGTAGGGTTTCTACGTATGAAAGTACCTTTAGCACTTTGCTCAGTAAATACGTTTGCGGCCCACGGCTCAATACCTGGAGAAATGTTCCCAGCCAATTTACTGTTCGAAACAGTAGGAGCAATAGCCCTAAGATGAGTGTTACGCATACCAGAGCCACTGCACCAAAGAGGCTCGCCATAAATACTGGCCAGGTCTTTAGAAGCGCGTTCGCTTTCAATTTTGATTTGGGAAAAGATTTTTCTTGTTTCATATTGTGCGGGTAATCCTTCAAAGGCAATGCCTCGTTCTTGTAAATATGTGTGCCAGCCTAAAACGCCAAGACCTAATGGTCGACCTTTAGATGCTGAGCGCACTGCATTTTCAAAGCCACGCAATCCTTTAGCACGCTGAATAAATTCTTCCATTACACCATCTAAAAACCAGATAGCATCGTAAATAAGATTCGTGTCTTTCCATTCGTCATACTTAGCTAAGTTAAGGCTGCTAAGGCAGCATACAAAGCTATGTGATTCATCTGTATGCAATGTAATCTCGCTACAGATGTTTGTCATGTGCACTTTTAAACCGTTTTGTCTGTATACTTCAGGATTTTGTTTATTAACATTTCCTTTAAACATAACGTACGGTTCGCCAGTTGCTTTTCGTTTTCTAAGCAATTTGCTCCACTTGCGTCGTGCATCTGCATCTCCGTGTTCAAGCTTTCGCATAAACTTATCACCAACAATTGCGCACTGATGAAGGTTAAGTGATTGTCTGTTGACATCTCCTTTAGGTTCTCTGATCTCAAGCCACTCTTCAAAATCATCGTGCTCAATATTGATGTTGACCGACGCAGCTCCTCGTCTAACAGCTCCTTGATTAGTAGCGAGGATCGTTGAGTCATAGATTTTGCAAAAAGGTACGACTCCATCTGATGTTCCATTTCCTGTAATTTTAGAACCAGCGGGTCTGATCTGATTAATACCGATACCAACACCACCGCCATGCTTTGCTAACAACATCATTTCCAGATTCTTAGCACCTATATCTTGAATGCTATCGGCAACGTCAATACCAAAACAACTGATTGGTAATCCACGATCTGTACCTGTATTTGATAGCACGGGTGACGCAAGGTTTAACCAGCCTTTCCAAATGTAATCAAAGAATACCTCGGCTAGCTCGGGTTTGTACAATCGGCAAGCAACCGTTTTGGCTACTCGCTGATATGCATCTTTTGGTGTTTCATCGGCAAGTAGATACCCGCCGGCAATTGTTTTCTTATATACTTCTGTGTCGCCCCATTCTGGGTAATCGACACCCTTAATCCATTCTTCTTTCCACATATTACCAAATATCTTCAAAGTCTTCGTTCTCGCCTGCTTTAGAATAATCTGTTGATCTAATAGCAAAGAAGTCGGTATGGGTTACACCACCTGTAAGATGGTAGAACCAATCTAGTTCTTTTGCCGAGGCTTCCACAAAAGGGAAATAATTGCCAAGGTCAATATACCCCAACTCAACAAGCTTTTCATTTGTTCTCTTTTTAATAAAATTCTTTAAGTCTTCGGCTTTAATGCCTTCAATGTCACCAGCCTCAAACATTTTATCAATGTAATTAAGCTCTAGCTCAACCATTGTTTTAGCAGCTTCAATCACATGATCTCTAACGTCTTCTAACAACGAATAATTAGGACCCGCAAACTCATCGCACATGTGCCTAAATAATTGACAACCCATTTTGCTGTGCAACGATTCATCGCGTACAGACCATTTCATTTGTTGCCCAATGCCTTTTAGCTTATTGCGCATTTGGAATGAATACAATACTGCAAATGATGAATATAATGATACCCCCTCTGCAAAGGCGCTAAATACTGCTAGTGATTTAGCAATGCCGACAGGATCATTACCGTCGTAAGCAACGAGATTGTCAAAACGATCTGCTGTTGCTGGCTCGTGTAAGAATGCTTCGTAATCTTCAAGTCCTAATGTTTCGTTTAAATAACTATATGCTACTGCGTGCACGGTTTCTTGTGAACCGAACATCATGGCCATTTGCTGGATCTCATGTTTAGGGAACCAGCCTACAACTTTTTGTGTCCAATAATCGGATACGGCACATTCGGTCTGAGCAAAACCTAGTAGGATATTTCCTACCAGGTTCTTTTCAGCCGGGGTTAGATGCTCGTTCCAGTCTTTGACGTCGCCTTGCATGCTAATTTCGGTATGCAACCAAAATGCTTGCGCTTGCTTCAGCCAACCTTCTGTGTAGTACTCCGGGTACTCAAAAGGCTTATACGGAATGCGTTCATCAAATAATCCCATTAGTGTGCAATTTGAAGTGCGATATCAAAAAACGGTATGTATAGCACATGAGACGTCATGTCTTCCGCGTAGTAGCTACGCATACCAATTAATACTCCTGGGTAAAACCCTATCGAGATTGCCCAACCTTCATTTTCTTCGCTCATACTTTTCTATTTGTTCAATTAATTCTTTATATAATACTTTGCCACGCATATTCCACGACCAGTTCACCCATTTGTTTATTTGGCGCTCTGCGTACTTTTGCCTGGCGATAGCTTTTGCTTTTGCAGTATCAGCTGTATCACTTCGTCGCATTGTTTCTGATTTTGTGGTTTATACAATGTAAATGGCTCGAGTTTATTTTCAGCTATGTACTTTTTAAACAGCTTCCATCGCATTGGAAAAGATTCATTAGCTCTTCCTTTACATTCAATAATGAAATGTTTACCTACAAAGTCCGGCGTGTATTTGATGTTAAGGATTTTTTTATTCCCTCTATTAGTGAATTCTCCTTTACCGTTCCCCTGGCATTCGTAACTTTCAAATGGAAATTCGAAAGCGGGTTGTAGTTCAAATGTTTCTCCTTCATATATTGCTGGAATTTTAGCCTTCTTCAAGGCGAGATACATATACTTCTCAAGCCCGGAGGCGAAGTTGATGCCGTCTATAGACACCTTCTTCGATCTCACTGGTCCTTTTTTTCTACTATATTTCTTTTTCATATTACTCCTCGGAGCTCTGTGCTTCATACTTTTCTTTTGCTTTTTGCAAGTAAAGTACAGCGTCCATAAGCTCTTCTTGTAAATGATTCAGCCAAGTAAGCATTTCGCTTGGGTCGTCTTCGAGTGTGACGCCATACTTTTCATATCCTACATTTGATCGGCCTACGAATTTTTGGCATACACGTCTGACGACTGGGTCACGAAATTGCATTGGCACGATAGTATCATGTGATTCTATTGGTGTCATAGTGTTGCGGTTTTAGATTCAAGGTATTTAGACATAGTTTCATCTTTAACAAACGTGCCGTTGACCATTTCGCCTTTGCGGTTTGCAATTTGCGTCCACGCAGCTTCAATACACTCTTCAATAGGATATTCAGCTAGGGTTGCTAAATTTGTTAAGACAACGACTATATCACCAATAGCATCGACAAATTCAACTTCATCGTTTTCTAAAATAGCTTTAGCAAGTTCGCCGACTTCTTCTACAAGTTTTGAAAATTGCGTTTTAACATCGCCGCTTGCATATATGCCGCGTTCGTTTGCCCAACAACGAATGTTATCAAATAGTTCATATTCTCCAAGACATAAGCTGCATTCTGGTTCTTCTTGCTTTTCAAAGCGTGTTTTTTCGAATTCGTACAACGCCTTATTGTAGATAAAGCAACGCTCGGTGTTAAAATGCGATGTAACTGCATTCTCAACAATCCAGCTTACGTTGCCTGGATCGATCATAAATCGATAGCCCTGAGGCGTTACCCATGATAGACCTATATTGTCCATAAGTCGACCCTTTAATTTCTCTTTAGGGCATGGGAATGTTGTTGTTTGTTCTGTAGGGTTTACTCTCATTTGTTGTGGTTTAAACAGGTTTTTATATAATTGTTGGTCTACTCTATAGCCATAAGACTTTTGAAGTTCTATCTCTAGTCGTGATACCTCATCGATATCTTCACTCTCAAATAGAACCTCATATTCATCTGGAGCATATCCTTGTTGCTCCGTTACTCTCTTATTAAGATTACGTGTTACGCCTATTTTTTGACCCGGAATGTGATAAATATAGTATGTCATTTTGTCTTAAGTTCCTACTGACAATGGTGCTTTAATTGTCGGTAGCGGTTCATAATTTACTAGGTGTATACACTCAATTCCAGGTATGTTAACATAACACGGTTTTGTTATCGTAAGTCCTTCGTCAAGTAAAAGAACTGGATAAATCTTATCGCTTATGTCACGACTCAATAGCTCCTTGGTTTGTTCAACGTGATCTGTGTATAAATGGCAATCGCCAAGCTGTGCAATCAACCTGCCTGGTTTATATCCAGCGCCCTTAGCAAGCATATGCAATAACAATCCGTACATTGCAATGTCGTAAGGCAAACCTAAGAATACATCGGCAGAACGTTGTTGCCACATCAAATCCATTTTGCCATCGTTAATATAGACTTGAAAGCCATAATGACACGGCGGCAAAGCCATTTTGAACAATTGGTCCGGAGCCCATGCGCTTACCATAAGGCGTCTAGAATTAGGATTAGTGTTTATGGCTTCTATCAACTTATAAAGCTGGTCATAGCCATGAAAATCGCGCCATTGAGCGCCATACACAGGGCCAAGTGTTCCATCTGTTCGGCCAGAGCGCTCATAATCCGCATCCCAATACTTAATCCCATGCTCATGCAAGAACTTCATATCGGTACGGCCGTTGAGAATCCAAAGCAATTCACCTACAGCATTCTTAAATGAAACACGTTTAGATAATAAAAGCGGGAAACCCGCAGACATATCATGCTCTAGTGTTCTTCCGAATACTGAATATGTTCCGGTGCCTGTGCGATCGTCTTTATACGGTGCATTCAACAACTCTTCTAACAACTCACGGTATTGAGTTTCTATGTTTGTCATAATAGTATTTATAATATTTGTAAATTTGTGGCCATACTTCTTTAGCGTCCCAGGTTTCAGGGCTGCGGTGTTTATTGCCTTTTATTTCAATATCAATCCAAAAGTTTTGCGGATTAGTTTTACCTTTTTCAACCGCAAGAAGACCTATCTTTATGCCGTGGTTTAAACACCAGCGCATAGCCTCAAACTCTTCTTCGCTTCTATAAAAGTCACCCCAATCGGTTGTCTTAACTTTTTTCTTTTTCCACTCCGCCATTATTCCCAGGGCATTGGTTCATCGAGTATGGCGTTTGGGTTTTCAATTGGAATAAACCCGCCAGAGCGTGGCTCCCATTTGAAATGAGCTTCTGCGCCGTTCTCTCCGAGATTTTGAAACTTAACTTTAAGTACTTTAGCTTTAACGGTTTTGTTTTCATAATCCCTATGTACCAATAAGCCGTGATAGGAAGCATCATACCACTCACCACCGCCTTTAATATTGTACATAGTCGGTTCTTCAATTTTGCCATTAGAGTCTTTATACATTTTAGTTGGGTGCGCTACAATGATTACTAATACATCGTACTTTTTAGCAAAGATCTCGATCTTTTGCAAGTACTCAAGCGTGTATACATTTACATCACCAGAAGCATCGTTAGCGCGTACTTTATTAAACGGATCGATAACGAGACATTTAATACCCTTGCGCTTAACGAGCTCTGCACCTTTCTTCAATACCGCTTCAAGCGTATATCGCTCCATGTCAATATGAAAGAAATTAGTATTGCAGTGATCTGCAACCTCATTCCAACGCTGACCAGCAATATCGCTTGCTGACGGCATATCACCCCATACTTTACGCATTAGTTTATGCGCATGCAAATATGTAGGCTGGTTTTCTGGTGACGCAAACGCAGCTTTCCAACCGTATAATCGATTGTAGCCGACAACCATTTGGTCTACAAAGTCTGACTTTCCAGACGAAGGGATACCAGTAACAGTAATAAACTGCCCAGTGTAAGTACTGAAGATATCATCGAAGTTGCTAAGGCCAACTTGAAAACCCGGCTTGAATCCATTGCGTACGAAATCAGTGACCTCGTCCTCAATATCTCTAAATGTCGTAACATTTTCAAGAGGCACCGGATTAGCCGACGTAATACGTGTAACAAGCTTTTCTTTACCATACTTTAATAGATATTCATTAGCGTCTTTGCAGTCGTCAAACGTTGCAAGGTAACACACTTCGGAGCCTAATCGACGAATCAATTCGGTTTGCAGTGCCTGACCTGCGTCGTCTGAATCTACAGCAAGGATAATCTTTTCCTTGTCTTCGAAATAGTCAATACATGCATCTAAATATTCAAGGTTGTTATGATTAAGCGTTGCACCGTTTGGTACTGATACTACGTTTGTAATACCAGCCTCATAAAGCGCAAGCACATCCATTTCGCCTTCAACAATAATTGCATATTCATATCCTACAATACTATTAATATTATAGAATATTTTTTCGGCACCCTTATATAATTTAAAGTTCTTTCTCCCATCGCGATACTTGACATTAATCAATTCATCGCCCATGAAATAGTTGAACTTTATTACATTTTCGGTTTTACCGGTCTGCGGCATATACTCTTGGCCTTCGGTAATCCGAAGCTCCTCGAGCGTATCTTTTGATATACCACGAGATTTAAACCACTCTTCGACTTTCGTTCCCGTTTCCTCTAGCACAAAGGGCTCAGGCTTAACATAAGTTTTAGCAGCCTTCCCTTTGCGCTGGTAGGTATGCAGTTGAAACGTTTTGTCACAGTTGTGGCAAGTGCCGAGACCACGATCCCAATCATAAGAAGCACACTTCTGTTTCTTATTCTCGGGTTTTCTTGAATCAGAGCACAGAGGACAAATCCCCTGTGACTTACCTTCAGCAAGACCATACTGATTGAACTTGTCAATCGTAAACCCATTGATCTCTGTTGTCTGCATTAATTGCGTTATTTAATTGTTTATACTAATCCTCTATAGAGGTTACATTGCCGTCTTTGTCGTACGAGATGTTTTGATAATCACCTTCGTACATATGATTAAAATGGTAAATCATCGACTGGTGCGGCTTGCGGCGGTGGTGTTGGCGCTCCTGGTCCGTCCATTCGGGGAGCTGCTTCGACGTTTTGCCCATTGGTCCATACTACTTTAACGTTACCGAGATAAGTCTTTGGTGACTTAGCTTCTCGCTCTTCTTTTGATTGCTCTACAATCACTGGTCCGTTGTTGCCGAACTGGTCGACTTCATCGTTGATCGTAATGGTTACAGGAAGGTACTTACCTTTCTTACCGTTAATGATCTTGTCTTTGGGTATAGCATTTAAGTTAATGCTCGTTTTAATAATCGATGCCATTAATAAGACTGGATTTGGTTAAACATATTTCGCAATTGTCCTTTTGTTGCGCCGGTTGAACGGCGGAAGTTGTCAACAGCTTTTACGTGAGACTGGTTTGCGTAGAAGTTGTCGTTAGCTGTGCGGATTCCGGTCACGTCGCACACACGTGAGTTTTTACGGGTTAATCTCATTTTGTTAAAGGGTTTCGTTAATAAAATAGTTTCTTGGTTCAAAATTATCATTCATATAGAACAACTTGTAAGCTTCAATAGCCTTCTCTACTTTTTCTCGTCCTCGTTCTAAAAACTGTGGCGAGCAATCAAATATTCCTATTTGATGGGTCGTTTTGTCTACGGCAATAAATATCATATCATAGCCAAATATTTTTTGGTAGATATATGCTTGACTGTCGTAGTTGTATTTGCTTGCAGACCAGCGGAAGTCTTCGAGCTTTGCTGTTGTCTTCAAGTCAATGATCAACCTGTCATCATGGTTAATAATGTCGGCTTTACCCTTCCATTTAATTCCCTCGATTTCAGTAATACCAGGTAATTCGTATTCACCATTGCCTGGACGAATAAGTTCCTTACATACATCGTTACTTAATACTTTATCAATTAACACCTCAATTTGATCAACCTCGTGTTGCAGCAAGCATAGCTCACCGCCAGAAATTTCTTTGTACTTTTTAGTGTTACGTGTTGAAGCTTCAATAACTTTGTACTTCTTTAACTTATCAGGTTCAAGGATAGCGGTGTGAAAATAACCGCCAACTAAGAACGCTGGGTTCGGATCGCGCTGCTGCCCTAGCGCAAGGGGGTTCTTGAGAAGGGTGGAGATGTCACTGTTACTTAAGTATTGTTTACCAAACTTACCGTAGTAGTGTTCATCTTCACGTAGCTTCTCAATTACTTTTCCTTCTGTCATACTTTAAGTGCTGCCTCGACTTTACTATCGAGATCGTATTTCAGTTTAATTTTAGCGACTGTTCCGCCATCTTGTACATACTTAAGTGCTTTGTCAAATTCAGGCGTTCCCAGTGAAAGCTTTGGCTTTGCAGCGGATTTGCCATGATTATTAGACGCGTCAGCATCTTGCGTATCGTCAATTAAGAACAAATTACCAAGTGCATACTTCTTGCCGTAAGAAGACGCGCTACCAAATTTTTGAGGCATTTGCATACCCTTCTGGTCAAGATCAACTCCGACCATAGCTGTAGCTTCAATAGTGTTTTCACCATCTGAGATCACGGCTTTGCTTTCGATAATAGGAAAGCTATTTTCGTGAAATGAATCGATGAGTCGTTCACTAATCGTTACTGATACTCCTAACTCTAATAGAAAGGGCTTTGTAGCTTCGAGGATGTCTTCAGCACTACGGAAGTAGTACTTGCCAAAAGAATTGTAGCGCGACTTCTTAGACTTGAATTTGGTTTGAATAGTCGCTAACTTTTCATTTAAGGTCATAAGGTATTCGGTTTACATTAATATAATTACACATTTATAGTTTCGGTTAAGCAGTATAAACGCTTAATTTAAACAAAATCAAGCACTTGGGAAGGATCGGTGTTCGCTATTAAAGCGTCGATTGCTTCCTTTTTAATTTGCGATATACGCACGTTTGCCGTAGGTAAATTGATACCAACATGGCTGGCAATTTGCGCTGCCGGCATTTTAGGTTGGTCAAGACCATAGGACAAACGCAGTACATCGTATTGCAACGGTGTTAAGTGTTGCTTCATTAGCCCAAGCAAGTACGTATTCATCAATGCAATATTATACTGCTCTGAATTATCCGGTATTTGCATAAACGGATTGTTTTCATTTTCAGTATGCGCATCGATAGAAGAGAACACACTATTAAAGAACATTGCAACCATTGCTTCGTCCTGCGGGTTCTTACGTATTTCGTTGAGCTTGTGCTCGGGGATACGTACGTCGGCTCGGTTCATAT
>Ga0208162_1000538_pt1 | contig 21764 bp, 38 predicted proteins | sample CB_VirMetaG_4_FD_184539 | JGI IMG/M metagenome (GOLD analysis project Ga0208162, IMG submission 184539) | Freshwater to marine saline gradient viral communities from Chesapeake Bay - CB_1508_1M Viral MetaG (SPAdes) (version 4) | ecosystem: Environmental > Aquatic > Marine > Coastal | place: USA... | reverse complement strand
TTGGAGATGTTAAACTAAGAGAAGATAGTAAGGCAAAAGGACGTTGGGAGACCAATCAAGGTGGGGAATACTTTGCAGCGGGTGTTGGCGGTTCTATCACAGGACGAGGGGCGGACTTACTTATTATTGACGATCCACATACAGAACAAGACTCAATGTCTGATAGTGCTATGGAGAGAACTTACGATTGGTACTTGTCTGGACCTAGACAACGTTTACAACCGGGAGGCTCGATTGTACTTGTAATGACCAGATGGGCTCAAGATGATTTGACTGGTAGATTAATTAAAGCACAAGATGAACCTAAAGCAGATAAGTGGGAAACAATTTCTTTTCCTGCGATCATTGGTGAAGACAAAACTGCAAAACCTGTTTGGCCAGAATATTGGAACCTAGAGGAACTAGAAAAAGTTAAAGCGTCAATATCAGTGAGAAACTGGTCAGCCCAGTACATGCAAAATCCAACTTCAGAAGAAGGAGCAATATTAAAACGAGAATGGTGGCAGCCATGGGCCGGGGATATTCCGACTTTAAAACATGTCATACAATCTTATGACACTGCATTTAGTAAAAAACAAACTGCCGATTACTCAGCCATTACTACATGGGGAATCTTCACGCCTCACGAATCAGGGCCAGATGCTATTATGTTAATTGATGCTGTAAAAGGTAAATATGATTTTCCAGAATTAAAAATGGTAGCCCTAGACCAATATAAGTATTGGCAACCAGAAACTATTATTATTGAAGCTAAAGCTAGTGGGCAAAGTTTATTACAAGAACTTCGTAGAATGGGTATACCCGTTATGGATTACACTCCAGGACGTGGACAAGATAAACATTCAAGAGTAAACGCTTGTGCTCCGATATTTGAATCAAGCCAAGTATATTACCCAAGAGATGAACATTGGGCTCAAGAAGTAATTGAAGAATGTGCAGCTTTTCCTCATGGAGAGCATGATGATTATGTGGACAGCACTACCCAAGCTATGTTAAGATACCGACAAGGTTTTTTTATAACTACTTATTCTGACGAGGATGAGGTTGAAAGTTATAAAGAACGAAAATATATATATTATTAGGAGATAAACATGTCAAAATTAAAGAAAAGACTTAAGAAAGCAGTTATGATTGGAGCAGCAGCTTATGGTGCTTCTAAATTAAAAGGTGCTATGGATAGAAAAGCTATGCTGGCTGGTGCAGATGCAAATGAAGGTTTTGGACAAATTGCAAAAAAATTTGTAACTAAAGGACCAAGAGTTGATAAAGGTAATGTAATGGAAGGTATTACAAAACTAAACAGATCAGACCTACCTACAAAAAGAAATATGAAATCAATCTTTGTTGGTAATGATGGAACAATCACTAAAGGTTTAGAGAAATTTAAAAATAAAGATATTTACTCTAAAACTATGAAAGCAAGAAGAGGTGAAAAATCAGGTGGAGGATTAAAAAACTTTTTAAACAAAGCTATACTTGGACCTAAAGCTCAACTAAACATGGGTGGTGAAGCATCAGTTAAAACTAAATTAAACGGTACACTGAAGACAAAAACATACTAAGCTTTTATTATGGCTGAAATTGATAAAGTAATTACTGAGGAGATTGAAACTCCTGAGACAGAAGAAATTGATGTTGAATTAGAATCAGAGGATGGTCAAACAACAGTCGAAGAAGCTGTAAGCGAAACTGAAAAATTTTTTGGTAACCTTGCCGAAGACATGTCGGATGAGGTTTTACAAAGAATGTCTAATCAGTTATTAGATGATTACAAAAAAGATAGAGTATCAAGAAAAGATTGGGAAACTTCATATACTAATAATTTAGATTTATTAGGTATTAAGCACACAGAGTTAACTAGACCATTCAAAGGTTCGGCATCCGTGACTCATCCACTTTTAGCAGAAGCCGTTACACAATTTCAAGCACAAGCCTATAAAGAATTATTACCGAGCCAAGGACCAGTAAGAACTAGAGTTCTTGGAGTTGAGGATAATGAAAAAACAAATCAAGCACAACGTGTTCAAGATTTCATGAACTACATGATTACTGAAGAGATGGAAGAGTTTACTCCAGAGTTTGATCAATTGTTATTTTATTTAGCATTAGCAGGATCTGCATTTAAAAAAGTTTATTATGATGAAGTAATGCAAAGAGCTGTATCTAAATTTATCCCAGCTGAAGATTTAGTAGTTCCATATTATGCAACAGATTTATTAGATTGTGAAAGAATTACTCATGTAATTAAAATGGGCGAGAATGAAATTCTTAAAAAACAACAAGCTGGATTTTATAGAGATGTAGAATTAAAACCATTAGCAAGTGGTCCCACTCAAATAGAAAAAAAATATCAAGAGTTAGAAGGAGTTACACCAAGTGGTGATAGACAATATTCTTATTCCGTTCTTGAGATGCATGTTGATTGTAATTTAGAAGAATTTGAAATGCAGAATCCAGAAAAACAAGTTAAGGTTCCTTATATCATAACAATTGATGAAGGCTCTGGCCAAATTTTATCTATCTATCGTAATTACGATATGGGTGATGAGACTAAAAAAAGAAAAGAATATTTTGTACATTTTAAATTTTTACCAGGATTAGGTTTTTATGGTTTTGGTTTAACACATATGATTGGTGGATTAAGTAGAACTGCTACTCAATCACTAAGACAATTACTTGATGCTGGAACATTATCTAACTTACCAGCTGGATTTAAATCAAGAGGTATAAGAATTAGAGATGATGACCAACCGTTTCAACCGGGAGAGTTTAGAGATGTTGATGCACCGGGAGGTAATATCAAAGATCAGTTTCAAATTTTACCATTTAAAGAACCATCAGCTACATTGTATCAGTTAATGGGTTTTGTAGTTGACGCTGGACAAAAGTTTGCAGCCATAACTAATATGGATGTTGGTAATGACATGCAAAACAGAGCAGTGGGAACTACAGTTGCATTAATGGAACGAGGTTCGAGAGTCATGACTGCTATACATAAAAGATGTTATTACTCAATGAGAAGAGAGTTTAGACTTTTATCAAAAGTATTTGCAACTTATCTACCACCTATTTACCCTTATTCAGTATACGGTGCAGATCAAGCGGTTAAACAAACTGACTTTGATGATAGAGTGGATGTAATTCCAGTTGCCGATCCTAATATCATGAGTATGGCTCAAAGAGTAACTTTGGCTAATGAAAATTTAAAGATAGCTATGTCAAATCCATTAATACATAATTTAAGAGAAGCATACAGAAGAGTTTATGAAGCATTGGGGACTCAAGACATAGATCAATTATTAATACCACAAGAGAAACCAACACCAAAAGATCCTGCAACAGAAAATATGGAATCCTTAATGCAGAAACCATTAAGAGCATTTCCAACTCAAGATCATGATGCACATATTGCAGCTCACGTAGCATTCATGGCTACAAGAATGGTTCAAATTAACCCACAAGTTTATTCAGCTTTACAAGCTCATATATCAGAACACGTCTCGTTAAAAGCTCAAGGAGAAGTTGGAGCTATGATTCAAGATGATCCAATGATGCAACAAATGTTACAACAAGATCCAGAGGGAGCACAGATAAGAACTGCTTCTATGATTGCAAAAAGAGTTGCAGAGATAACTACTCAACTTGCTCAAAGTGAAGCTATGGGTCAACAGAAAGATCCGTTAGTTGCATTAAAAGAAAGAGAACTAGATCTTAAAGCAGTGGATCTTCAAAGAAAAGCTGAACAAGATATGAATTCAAATGAGATCAGAGAAAATGAAATTGATGAAAGATTAGATATTGAGAAAATGAAACTAGAAAATAATGAAGATCAAGCAGCAGAGAGAATTAGAATTGCAGAAGAGAAACTTGATATTGCTAGAAAGAAAATTAAAAAGTAATGCCTTTTAAATCTGAAAAACAAAGAAGATATCTACATATAAATAAACCTACTATTGCAAAAGCATGGGAGAGAAAATATCTTTCAGGTGGAGAAGTGTTAAAACTTAAATCAAAAAAATACAAAAGAGGAGATGCGGTTGATACTGGAGACTTTGGTTCTGAAGCAGCTAACGATGCTAGTCTAAGTGCTGGAAATAAAAGCGTTGGTTATGGAGGGGGAGATGGAGATCCTAGAACTGGTGGTGGAGTTACTACGGGTGGTAATAAGGGTGTAAAAGCAGTTACTACAGTTATGGGAAAAGTTTTAGATCTACCTTTAACTGCATTAAGTTATGGTTTAAAATTTGCAAAAAATATTACAACACCACAAAAAACAGTTGCTACTAAAACTACTACTCCAAAAACAACTGGAGGTGGAGAGGGACAACAAGTTTCTTTAAAACAACCAATTATTCCTATGCAAACTTATAAAACAGTAGATACAAATTTAATTAATCCGAAAAAAAATTTTTTTAATTTCAAAGCATATAATATTGGGGGGTTATCTGGTGGAGTAAGATATGGCCCACCGCCAAAGAGGGGACCTAACTCACAAGTACCTCCAGTTAAAATGAAAAGAGGAGGATATAAAAAATAATGTGGTTATCAGCTATTAAACTTGCAATGTCTGCAGGATCAAAAATTTACGCTAACAAACAGAAAACTAAAATGGCTATGTCTGAAGCACAACTTCTACATGCTGATCGTATGGCTCGAGGAGAGGAGCAGTACCAGGGAAAACTTTTAGAGGCTAGACAATCAGACTGGAAGGACGAGGCAGTTTTAATAATTTTAAGTTTGCCCGTAGTAATTTTAGCCTGGGCAGTTGTAAGTGACGACCCAACCGCTATGGACAAAGTAAAACTGTTTTTCGAAATGTTCTCAGAGCTTCCGAAATGGTTTACAAATTTATGGATCCTTGTCGTGGCGAGTATTTACGGTATTAAGGGAACACAAATCTTTAAAAATGGTGGAGGAAAAAAATAATGTGGAAATGGATAAAAAATTTATTTAAAAGAGAGCCTAACAAAGATCCTCATATTGAATTTTATGAAGATCCTGATTATTCTAAAATGAGTAAAGGTGATCTTAAAAAATTAAGAGCTCAAGGTAAAATAAAATCTATCTATCCACCTTATATTTAGTTTTTTCTCCACCAAAAGATAATTGTTTTTCTATCATTATTAAAAACTTTTTTAACACCATGGTGTACGGTTTGGCCATTGAAAAAGGTAAGCATACCTTTTTTTGGTTTTAAATTTATTCCATTTTTTGTATAGAATTCTCCACCCTTAAATTTTTCATTAAGATAAATTAAACTATTATATTCAATATGTTCTCTGCCAGAATGATTATGTATGTGAAGACTAGCAGAAGAACCAGCATGATGGTTTTGTATTTCTGCTTGTTCAATAATTAATTTATTATTAAATCTTTTATTAATATATTTAGTAACTTTTTGTACTATTGGATCTTTAGTTATATCTATAATTCTGTCCTCCCAAGGTAGTGAGTTTTCTTGATAGCCTATATCATTAATCATTTTAAAATATTTTTTACACAATCTAGGCGATAAAAAATTATCTAATATGTACATTTTATCACCATTTGAAATTATTTTTTTCATTTGCAATTTTTAATTATTAATGTATTAATTATTCATGAGCCTAAAAGATACTTTATTACATGCTTTAGAAGATGATTACAATGCTAGAATTTCTAAAGCAGATGCTACTATAAAAATATACCTGACTAATTCAGTCGGGATTGGAGAGCATCCACAACACTTAGATGAGATAGATAAACAACTAGCAATTATTACTGATTCCGAAGAAAAAATTTCAGCTCTTCAAGTATTTAAATTATGATTCAAGGAGACAGCTCGGAGTATGAACTGTTAAAAAAATGGTGTGGTACATTACCATTTTTTGAAGAGCCTCAATCAGTTACAACATGTGAAATAGGAGTAAGACAAGGGCTTGGTTCTCAGATAATCATGATGAGTATTTTATCTCGATTAAAAAAAATTAATTATCAACATTATGCTATAGATCCTTACGGAGACCTAAAGTATAAACACTTTGATGGAAAAGCAAAATGGTTACAAAATGGAGTATGGAGTGAAGAAGCACCAACATATTCAAATGAAATGAGAGATCAAATGGTAAAAGATTTTTCCAAAAATCCATATTTTAAATTTTATAATATGACTGATATTGAATATATGAATATATTTAATTTAAGTAAAACTATATACGATTTAGTTTTCCTTGATGGTCCACATACAACAAAAGATATTTTAAGAGAAGTAATTTGGTTTGCAGAAAGATCAAGAAAAGGTTCTAGAATTATTTTAGACGATTATACTTTATGTAACTTTGAAGTAGTAAGAGCAGCTATTTCATATTGGGATTTTAAGGACATAGAAAAAGGAGATAATAAAGTTTGCTTTGAAAGAATATGTTAGATTATCACACTAGGGAACAGATTGTTAATGTAATTAATAAATCAATTAAAGATATAAAAGATCATATTTGCTATGGGGTTGAAACGGTTGAACAAATAATGTATGCTCGAGGCAGACTCAGCGCCTTAGAAACGCTGCTTCAGGATATTAAAAACCTGCAAAAAAAGGAGAATGACGATGGTTGAATTGATAAAACCTAAACTTACAAATTTCGGAAACGAAAAAAATAAAGAAGAGGTTAAATCACAAATTCCAACAGATCCTAAAGGCATCAAAGAATATCTTCAAGTAATACCAAACCCAGTTGGATACCGTATGTTAGTCAGACCTTGGTCTGGACAAGCAAAAACAAAAGGCGGTGTAATTTTAACAGAGGAAACATCCGAAAAAATACAAATGACAACAGTAGTTGGATTAGTTGTAAAAATGGGTGATCTTTGTTATCAAGACAAAGAAAAATTTCCAAAAGGTGCTTGGTGTAAAGAAGGAGAATTTGTTATTTACGGCAGATACTCTGGAAGTAGATTTCAAACTAGATTCGGTGAACATCGAATGCTTAATGATGATGAAATATTAGGAACTATAGGAAAGCCAGAAGATATTCTCCATTTATTTTAATAAAGGAGAATAAACATGGCAGAAGTAAAAGACTACAGTGCAGAAGCTCTACTAGCAAAAGAAAACGAAGTAGAATTAGACACTGATGATGTAAAAGAAGAAAAAGTTGAATTAACAGAAAATGTTTCTAAAGAAGCTGACACCAATTTAAATGTTGGTGAGGTAGATTTAGGATATACTGGACATTCAAAAACAGAAGAAGATAAATCAGATAAACCAAAAATAGAAGTTACTGAAGAAAAACCAGAAACTACTATTACGGAAAAACCTGAATCTGAATCTGAAGAAAAACCAAACCTTAACGAATCAAGAAGAGATTATCAAAAAAGAATTGATAAGCTTGTCTTTCAAAAGAAAGAAGCTGAAAGAAGAGAAAAAGCAGCTCTTGAATACGCTAAGGGAGTACAAAAGAAATTTGACACTAATCTCCAAAAGTTAAATTCTACTGACGACCAGTATCTAAAAGAATTAGATGCTAGAGTAGATGCTCAAAGAGAACAGGTCAAAGTAGCTCTTCAATCGGCAATCGAGAGCCAAGATGCTTCTAAGATAATGGAAGCTAACGATAAATTAACTCAATTAGCTGTAGAAAAAGAAAAAGCTAGATTAGAGATGACTAATCGTGAAGAAAAAAAGAAAGCCGAAGAAGAAAATAATAAACAACAACAAAACGTACAAGCTGAACCTCAAACAGCGGAAATGTCACAAACAACACCACAAATAACTCCTAAAGCTAAGAAGTGGGCTGAAGAGAATACATGGTTTGGAAATGACGAAGTAATGACTAATGCTGCCATTACTATTCACAATAATATTGCACAGGAAGGTATTGAACTAGACAGTGATGAGTATTATAATGAAGTAAATTCAAGACTGAAGAAATATTTTCCTGAAAGTTTTGAAAAAGCAAACGATGAGCTTAAAAAAGAAGCACCACAACCCGTCCAAACGGTTGCCTCTGCAAGTCGTAGTCAACAAGGACGCAGAACTGTGAAACTCACAAAGTCACAGGTAGCTATTGCTAAAAGATTAAATGTGCCACTAGAGGAATATGCTAGATACGTGAAGGAGGATAAATAGTATGAATACAATTAAGAGAACTTCACGGGAGTCAGAATCAAAAGTTTCAAATGAAACTAAAAAGTCCTGGACTCCACCATCCAGTTTGGATGCACCACCTGCACCGAATGGTTACGCCCATAGATGGATCCGTACTACCGTTCAAGGTTTTGAGGATACAGCTAATGTATCTAAAAAATTAAGGGAAGGTTGGGATTTTGTAACAGTCGAACAAGTTCAAAACGAAATCGGCTCAAACAAATATCCTTTCTATACCGAAGGTAAATATCAGGGTTGTATTGGAATTGGAGGCCTTGTGCTGGCAAGGATACCAGAAGAGATATTGGTTTCACGTGCTGAGTATTTTAAAAAACTTACTCAAGACAGAATGAACGCGGTAGACAATGATCTTATGAAGGAACAGCACCCAGACATGCCTATCAATATTGATAGACAGTCTAGAGTGACCTTTGGTGGTAGTCGTAAAAAATAATATTTTTGCAATACCTACCGGGTTATTAAAATAAACTGTTAAAACGGAGAAAACAAATATGTCAAATCAAGTAGAAAAGTTTGGTCTTAGACCTTACAGAAAACTAGATGGAACGCCTCTTGTTGGAGCCCAAAACAGATATACGATTGCATCAGGTTATGCATCTGCAATATTTCAAGGAGAAATGGTTGAGCCATTAGCTTCTGGAAATATCCAGAGACATGGTCCGAACACATCGGATGCTGTTGTGGGTGTTTTTAACGGATGTTTTTATACAGACCCAACTACTCAAAAGCCAACGTACAGCAACTACTATCCAGGTGGAATTGCTGCTTCTGACATCACAGCATTTATTGTTGATGATCCAGATGCAGTATTCTTAATGGATGCTGATGCAACGTTTGCAAGAGCTGATCTGTTCAAGAACTATTCTGTTACTAACACAACAGGTGTTACACAAACAGGAATGTCAAAACAACAACTTGATGTTAGTGTTTCAGGAACTGCAAGTACTTTTGCTGTACAAGCAATCGATATCTCGCAAGATCCAGAAAACTCTGACACAAGTTCTGCAAATGCGAACATTCTTGTTAGAATCAACAATCACTTCTATAGAAGTGGTACAGGCTTAGCATAAGGAGTATAGACTATGGCAATATCACGAGCACAACTAGTTAAAGAACTAGAGCCAGGTTTGAATGCTTTATTCGGCCTGGAATACAACAGATATGAGAATCAACATGCGGAGATTTTTGTAACTGAAACATCTGACAGAGCTTTTGAAGAAGAAGTAATGTTAAGCGGTTTCGCTTCTGCACCAACTAAACAAGAAGGTGCTGGAGTAGTGTTTGATACAGCAGGTGAAACTTTCACAGCTAGATACAATCACGAAACAATCGCTTTAGCGTTTTCAATCACTGAAGAAGCAATCGAAGACAACCTATATGACAGATTAGCTGCAAGATACACAAGAGCTCTTGCAAGATCTATGTCAAACACGAAGCAAGTTAAAGCTGCTAACGTACTTAACCAAGCACAGTTCGCTGCTGTTACTGGTGGAGACGGGGTACCGTTAATTTCTAACGCACACCCATTAGCAACTGGTGGAACATTTTCAAATGTTCTTACAGTAGCTGCAGACCTTAACGAAACTTCACTAGAGCAGTCGTTAATCGACATCGCTGGATTTGTAGACGAAAGAGGTCTAAGAATCGCTACTCAAGGTAGAAAGATGATAATTCCAAAAGAATTACAATTTACTGCTGAGAGATTAATGAAGTCTCCTCAGAGAACTTCAACAGCTGATAACGATATCAACGCAATCGCTTCAATGGGAATGGTACCAGAAGGATACTCAGTTAATAATTTCTTAACTGATACTGACTCGTTCTTCCTAATGACTGATGTACCTAATGGAATGAAACATTTCGTTAGATCACCAATCAAAACTGCGATTGAAGGTGACTTCGATACTGGTAACGTAAGATTTAAAGCTAGAGAAAGATATTCTTTTGGATTCTCAGATCCTAGAGCAATCTTTGGTAACGGAAACTTACCAACTAGCTAATAAATACAATTAGTATTAATTTAAAAGGGGCGGTGTTCACACTGCCCCTTTTTTTGTGTATAATAAAAAGACCTAGAAAATAAATTAATTTTGTAGACTGACTAGGCAGACGGTATAGAGACTACAAAGTTTAACCGCTATACAAGGAGAAACTATTATGGCAACAACTAACTTTTCTGGCCCAATAACGGCTGGTCAAATAAGAAATACAACAGGAACTACGCTTGGTCAAAATATAAAAAACATTGGTCAAGTTTTAATGGCTCAATCAGTAAAAGTAGATATTATTGGTGCTTCACACTTAAATCAAGTTTGTGCAGTAATTCCAGCAAATTCACAAATAGTAGATGTAATTTTAAACGTTACTACTGTTAATAATGATGGTGGTGCAGCAACTGTTTCAGTAGGAACAGTAGCGGATGGTGATGCATTTATAGCTACAGCTAATGTTAAAGCTTTAGCAACTACTCACGGTACTTTAGATACAGAAGCAACTAATGTTGGTGCAACTGACATACAAGTTCTTGCTGATTTCACAGGTGCTAACGGAGATGGTACAACTGGTGCAGCAACAGTTACTGTTTTATACATGCAGAATAATTCTGTTCAAGACGCAGTAGACTTATAATAATAAACTAGTGGCTCTCTTCGGAGAGCCACGAACTAGGAGAATTATGTTTAGAGGAGATATACAAGCTACAAGATCAACTGCTGCAGCAGGAGCTGCCGCAATTATTTCGCAGCCAATAAGATTAAAAGGTATTATAATTTCTAGTGATGGTAATGGAGCAGGTCTTTTAGAATTAACTACAACTTCAAACTCTGGTGACACTTTATTTATAGCTGATTTACCTACTGGAGATTTAGTTAATTTTTCATTTCCAGATGATGGAATTTTATTTCCAAAAGGAATTTTTTGTAAAACAAAAACAAATGTTGCAGCCTATACATTAATTACAGATAAATATTCTGGTCCCAATTTAACAGGGAGTAATGGGTAATGGGTGGTTCAAGTTTTTCATCAGACCAGTCGGTAGCACACGCAACAGCTACAGCTCAAATGGTTGCACAAAATAAAAGAGTAAGACTTACATCTATTCAAGGAAAAGGTAATAGTGCAAGTGGCTCAATTATATTTAGAAGTGGTGGTGCTACAGGAGATATTATTGCAACTTATTTATTTGGAGAAGAAGGTTTAGATATGTACTTACCTGGTAATGGAATTTTATTTTTAGATGGTGTTCACGCAACAATAGCAGGAACTGCTGGTGTAACTATAACATTTACTTAAAATGGACTTAGAATATTATTCAGATATTCTGAAATTAAAAAGAGGTGGTGATGTTCAACCACCTAAAACAAAAAAATATTTTAGATCTACTAAATCTGGTGCTGGCATGACTAAAGCTGGCGTTGCAAAATATAGAAGAGATAATCCGGGATCAAAATTAAAAACAGCAGTTACTGGTAAAGTAAAAGCTGGATCAAAAGATGCCAATCGTAGGAAGAGTTTTTGTGCTAGAAGTTTAGGACAAATGAAAAAATTTCCTAAAGCTGCTAAAGATCCAAATTCACGATTAAGACAAGCAAGGCGTAGATGGAAATGTTAGCTTATGTCTTATTTAAATGCTAATATACAACCTATATATTGTAAAATAAAAAAGGAGTTTTTATATGACCTTAAAGAACATCATGGTGAAAGTGAAGAATGTGTTATCTTCTCAATTACTAGTATATCAGGACGTGCAATCTTATTTAATATCATGTTACCAAACGGTGCGTGTTTTTGGAGATTGCCTATCTCAGCGTTTTTCCAAAAATCATATGATCGTGCCAATGTGCCAGATATGCAAGTCCACGAATTGGAATTGTGGAACTGTTTCAGCTATTGGCCTAGTGTCACTTGTTTTGATTGGTTGGATGGTTTAAAAGGAAAATTTTTAGGATTAGACAAAAAATTTTATCATGGCAAATATTTATTTACCATTGACTGGGCTCATCCAGATACTAATATATTGGATGTCGAACATTCTGAAATTCCTCAAGAACATAAGTGTGCACATATATTGGAGCTTGATAACGGTAATTATGCAGCTCAGCCTAATAATCGTATTTTGTGGCACTGTAATAGTTATACTACTGATAACAGTTGGCCTGACTATTCAGTACAAAGTACGTATTGGGATGCAGAAGACCCTAGCATGGTTACAGAAGATTCTAATAAAATGTTTTACGATATGGAAAAAGTAAAAGACGAAAAAAGAACATATGAGTCTTATAAAGATTATGCTCAAGATATGTCTTATGAAAATAATGGTAAAAAATGATTGATAAAATAATTTATAAAATATTAGGCTATCTAGACAATCTGATACAAAGAATAGATAATATAGTTATAAATAAACCTAAAAAAAAGAAAAAATGAATTTAGCAGATTTATTAAAAAAGAATTTTGTATTAGTACCTGTTGTTGCATCTGTATTGGTTGGAACATTTACTGGTGTTAGATACATTGTTAATTTAACAGACACTATCAATACTAATCAACAAGAAATTGTAGATCTTAAAAGAGATTTAAAAGTTGCAGAAGATAAAATTGTAGATCAAAATACAAGACTAACTTCTGCGGAGTCTACTTGGCAGATGGCAGAAAATTTATACAGACAACTAGCAGATCAAGTTAGAGAGCACGACTATGATATTAAGGATTTAAACAGGTAATGTATGGAGGTTCTCAGGATGAATTATTATTTTACAGGATTACTTGTTTTAGCTCTTACAATATTAGCTTTTTTGGTAGAACCTGCATATCCTAAAAACGAATATCTTAATGAGTATGGTGTAAGATGTGGTGAAATGGAAGTAAGCACAGAACAAAGAGATACTGATTATAATTATAGTGAGAGTAGTACAAACGAACAACAGTATTTAAGATTCACATACAGAAAATATTTAGGAACAGACTGTAAAACTTCAAAAGAAAATGTACAAATTAAACAACAGTTAGAGTTAATGAAGATGTGTGGTAGGGTTAATAGTAATCCAAGTCTTGCACAGAACGAAAATTTTAGATTGTTAGTTTCTAAATGTAGAGGTGTAACTCCTGCAAGAGATAATACTAGACCAACTGATTCAAAAAGTTTGTGGGATGATATGAAAGATGAATATAAAAAAGAAAACCCAGAAATCAATTTAATGGGAGATAAGTTCATAAAATCAAAGAAGAGTAAGTTGAAAATACCACCAAAAGACTTTATACTACCATTACCAAAACCAAAGATAGATGAACAATAAACCTTTAAATATATCTGAATCTGCATCTGTGCAAATGCCTATGAAAACGGTAGCATCGTTGATTATACTGGTCGCAATGGGTGTATTCGCATATACAGAGTTGACTTCAAGATTAGTATCGTTAGAGACTTCTCGTGAGTTGTTCGAAAATGATTTGCTTAAAAAATCTGAACAGGTCCCTGTGGATCAGGAGCAACATTTTTTATTGGAAGATTTGTATAAGTCCGTAGAGAAGATGGAACAGACTCAAGAAATGAATATGACAAACAAAGTAAACATACAATTTTTAAGAGATCAATTAGAAAAAGCATTAAAAGATATTGAAGATTTAAAAGATAAGGTAAGAGCAAATGGCAACGGGACGCATTAATAGACAAATCATAGATTACATCGATTCGATGTCTAAAAAAGCAAAACAGATGAAATTTGTTAAAGATTTAAAAAAAGAAGTAGAAACTGGAAAGAATGGCACACAAAAATATGTAATTAAGGAAGGATTAAACAAAGGTAAAACAGTATGACAGAGTTAGTGGTAGCTTTACTTATGATTGTACAAGGAGAGATTAAGGAAGCACGTATACAAGAGTCTATGTCTGAATGTTTAAAAGGTAAAAGAGTTGCTAAACGTCAATTAAAACCTGAAGGACATGTCAAATATCAGTGCATAAAATCTATGGCAGAATTAGAGTCAAATATTGATGGTTCAAAATCAATTAAAAAGTTAATATTAGAATAGGAGTTTTTATGAATCTAAGTCGTAATTTTACACTTCAAGAATTAATCAAATCAGACACAGCAATACGTAAAGGAATTGATAATAACCCCAATTCTGATCAAGTAGAAAAATTAAAAGCACTATGTGAAAATGTATTACAACCAGTCCGTGATCATTTTGGTAGAGTCAAGGTGACCAGTGGATTTCGTTCACCTGAGTTATGTGTTGCTATAGGATCAAGTTTGACCAGTCAGCACTCAAAAGCTGAGGCAGTCGATTTCGAAGTTTTAGGAGTAGACAATGCAGAAGTTGCTGATTGGGTAAGAATGAACTGTGGGACAGATCAATTGATCCTCGAGTACTACACACCGGGAGAACCTAACAGCGGATGGATACATGCAAGTTGGGTGCCTTTTCAACCAAGAGCTCAATACATGAGAGCATACAGGGATCAAGACACTAAAAAAACAAAGTATTTACCTATAACTGGTAAAGCGGTAGACTTAACTTAATGGCTATTACAAGAGGACAAATCCCAAGTTTACTAGAACCTGGTTTAGGCAGAGGTTGGGGTAAAAAAACAAGAAAAGAATTTGCAGTAAAAACTAAACCAATAAAGGGTTTAAGTTCTTATTATTCAGATCTATACAAAACACCAAAAACAAAAAAAACCAAGGTCTAGAAACCATTAATCTAAAATGGTACAATAAACTACATTGTACAATTTAAAAAGAGCTTAGACACTATGACTAAATTATGTGCTAGGGGCAAAGCCGCGGCTAAAAGAAAATTTCGAGTATATCCTTCAGCATATGCTAATGCTTATGCTAGTAAGATATGTGCTGGTAAAATTAAAGACCCAAGTGGTGTAAAAAGAAAAGATTTCAAAGGACCTAAGCCAGCTGGTAAGGTTGTTGGTGGTGAGGCTAAAATTAAAAAAGTTATAGGTGGTTTAAAAAAAGCATCTAAAACACATGCAGCTCAAGCTAAAACTTTACAATCAGTTGTAAAAGCTTCTGATGGACAATTTGCACAAAAATTACAATCTTATGATGGTAGCTATATGAGAGGCGATTTAGCTGGTCATAAGGTATCAAATAAAAGTTTAACAAATTATTACAAAGGAATGATCGATGGCTAAAAAAGCAAAAGATGTTTTAAAGAAATATAAGAAAAAAGAAAAAACATTTGATAATCCTTTCGATGCAAGAAAATATGGAGATGATATTGATGCAGCTAATTATAGAGAACAAAAATCTCTTGAAGCTAAAGGTCTTATGTGTGGTGGAGAGGCTAGAGGAACGGGAGCCGCTATCAGAGGTAAAAAATTTGAAGGAGTATTTTAATGGGTAGTAAAAAAAATTTACCAGATTATTTAAAAAAAACACTCAAAGGAACTACAGTAGGTGGTGGGGTAAATATTTTTGATGATGAATATGTAACTTCTCCAAAAGCTACTGTAAGTATAGGAAAAGGTAAAACATCGATTTCTGGTGGGATAGAAAAACCATTCAGTAAAGTAAGTAAAGAAAATATTAATAGTGCCATATCACTTGGTATAACTAAAGGGAATATGGAAGAGGGAGACTCTTCTGAATTTTCACTTACAGGAACAAAACAAGGAAAAGCTAAAAATTTAGGTTTTAGTTTTTCTAAAAAATTTAGTGGTGGTGGAGAAGCCAGAGGTGGTGGAGCAGCCATCAAAGGAAAAAAATTCCAAGGCGTATTCTAATGAGCCTTAAAAAGTGGTTTAACGAAAAATGGGTAGATATAGGATCACCCAAAAAAGGAGGAGGGTATAAAGAATGTGGAAGAAAATCTGCAAGTGGATCAAAAAGAAAGTACCCCAAATGCGTTCCTGCTGCAAAAGCAGCCCAAATGACATCCTCGCAAAAGCGTTCTGCGGTTGTAAGAAAAAGAAGTAAAGCACAAGGAGTTGGTGGTAAACCAACAAATGTTAGTACCTTTACCAAGAGATATTATGGTGGTATGATAGAAATTTAAGGAGAATTATTATGTTAAAAGGCAATCAAAAAAAATTAGATAAAAATAAAGATGGTAAAATATCTGGTGAAGATTTTAAGATGATGAAAAAAGATGCTGGAGGAGCTGCAGTTAAAGGGATGGGTGCAGCAAGATCATCAGGTATGGGTTTACAAGACGAACAATTAATACCGGGAAAGACTTTAGACTATTATAAAGATATAATGTAATGAATTATGGCAACGTCAGGAACTACAGTATTCGATTTACAAATCGATGATATTATTGAAGAAGCTTACGAGAGATGTGGCTTACGAACTAATAGTGGAAATGACATAAGAAGTGCTAGAAGAAGTTTAAATCTTTTATTTTCAGAATGGGGAAACAGAGGTGTTCACCTTTGGAAAGTAAATCTAAATCAAATTATATTTACAGCAGGAGTTGCAACTTATTCTGTTCCAACTCAAGTAAATGATGTTCTTGAAGCGTATATATCTTCAACTGGTGCAGTGAATGGAACTCTAAGTACTGCTTTAACAAATTCTGCTACAAGTATTGTTTTAACTGACGGTTCTGCGTTTGCTTCAAGTGGCACAGTTCAAATTGGTTTAGAATTTATTACATACACTGGTAAATCTACAAACACATTAACTGGAGCTACAAGAGGAGCTTTAGGTTCTTCGGCAGTTGCTCATGCCTCTGGGGTAGCAGTGCAAAATATTACTGGTCAAGGAACATCTTCAACTCAAGATATTGCATTAACAAAAATAGATAGATCTGCTTACTCTGCGTTACCAAATAAATTAGCAACTGGTCAACCTTCACAATATTATGTTAACAGACAAACACAACCAACTATAAGTGTTTATCTTGCACCAGATGCTTCTACTTATACAACTTTAAAATATTATTCAATTGATAGAATTGAAGATGCTGGAGCTTTTACTAATAATGCAGATGTTCCTTTTAGATTTCTACCATGTATGTGTTCTGGTCTTGCATATTATTTATCACAAAAAAGAGCACCAGATAGAATACAATTATTAAAACAATTATATGAGGATGAGTTATTAAGAGCATTAAATGAAGATGGTTCAAGAACTTCTGTTTATATTTCTCCTCAAACTTATTTTGGAGATGGTGTATAATGAGTTTTGCAAGTGGAAAAAGATCAAAAGCAATATCAGATAGATCAGGTCAAGCATTTCCTTATAGAGAAATGGTAAAAGAATGGAACGGTTCTTTAGTACATATATCTGAGTTTGAACCAAAACACCCACAACTTGATCCACCATATCACAAAGCTGATGCTATAGCTTTACAGAATCCAAGAACTATGAAGTTTCAACAACCTACTGATATATCAACTATTAATCCACAAGCTCCAAATGATAATACAATTGCAGATTCTGGAGGAATTTTTGTTGGAGTTGCTAATTTAACTTTACCAGGTGATTTTGCATTTATTAATCAAGGCACAAGTGCTATGATACCTGCTGATCCATCTTTACAAAATAGAAGAAGACAATTAGATTCGTTAATTGGAAACACAACGGTGAGTATTACATAATGGCTACAACTTATTCAAATTTTTTAACTCAAGTAAGAAATTATACTGAAGTAGATAGTAATGTTTTAACAGATGCTATTATACAAGATTTTATTAGATCTGTAGAATTAGATGTTGCTGGCAAAGTTGATTATGATGATCTAAGAAAATATTCTACGTCATCTTTTACTGCTTCAAATAGATATTTAAGTTTACCTGCTGATTGTATGATCATAAGATCTATTCAAGTTATCGATAGTAGTAATGATAGAACTTTTTGTGAAAAAAGAGATACTAGTTTTATATCCGAATATAATAATTCTGGAGCAACAGGCACTCCGAAATATTGGGCAAATTGGGATGATTTCACAGCTTTAGTAGCACCTACACCAGATTCTGCATATACTGTTCAAATCAATTATATAATTGATCCACCACAGTTTACTTCAACAAACAATACTTTTTTATCTACTTATCAAGAGTCGATGTTATTACATGGAGTGTTGTCTGAGGCTTTTAGATTCTTAAAAGGACCAGACAATCTATACAACCTCTATCAAACAAAGTATACTGAAGAAGTACAAAATTTTGCTCTACAACAAATGGGCAGAAGAAGACGTGCAGAATTTGATGATGGTGTTCCAAGAATAAAAATTGAATCACCATCTCCATAAATTTATAAAGGAGAACAATTATGGCTATAACAACAAACGCAATCTGTAATTCTTTTAAAAAAGAATTACTTCAAGGAAAACACGATTTTGATACATCATCTGATACATATAAATTAGCGATGTATACAAGTTCAGCAACTTTAGGAAAATCAACAGAAAACTATTCTACGGCTCAAGAAGTTTCTTCACCATCTGGATATTCAGCTGGTGGTAAAGCTCTTGTAAATCAAGGAGTTAAAGTTTCATCTTCAGTTGCAATAACTGATTTTGCTGACTTATCATTTACTGGTGTAACTCTTACTGCAAGAGGAGCATTAATTTACAATACAACTACAGACGGTGGTTCAAGTACTACTGACGCAGTTGCTGTATTAGATTTTGGTTCTGATAAAACTGCAACATCTGGAACATTTACTATTCAATTCCCAGCATTTACAACATCTGCTGCGATATTAAGAATAGCATAATAATTATGGGAGCCCGATCTAGTGACAACAAAAACATTTACTGTTACAGTTTCTAATCCTGGATCGGGCAACAAATATTATTTAGATAGTGTACTTACCCCTACTATCTCATTAGCAAAAGGGGCTACTTATAAATTTGATCAATCTGATGCATCTAACAATACTCATCCCTTAGTATTTTCATCAGATTCTGGAAACTCAACTCCATATACAGATGGAGTTACTACAAGTGGGACTCCAGGACAATCAGGAGCTTTTACACAAATTGTTGTAGCAAATACAGCACCGTCTTCAATATATTATTATTGTTCTAATCACGCTGGTATGGGTGGCCAAGCTAATATTACTTCAGATACTTGGGGTGCATTAGAATGGGGACAAGGAAGTTGGGCAGCTCAAGGAGATGTTGGTTTAACTGCAACTGGATCACTTGCAACTTTTAGTATTGGAAACATTACAATCGATGCTGACATTCAAGTTGGTTGGGGTGGAGATACATGGGGTGAAAATGAATGGGGAGACCTTTCTGGAACTAATCCTATATTAGCTGGACAACAATTAACTTCTTCAATTGGTTCTGTATCAGAATCAATTGTTGCTGAAGGTTCAGTAGATGTTACTGGAATACAATTAGCTTTTGCAACGCCAACTTCCGTTGGTGGTACCTCTGTAGATTTAACTTTAACTGGTTTAGAACTTACTTCTGCTATGGGAGAAGAAACAATTGGTATTGGAGCCAATGTTACTGGATCACAAGCAACAACTACTGCGGGATCAGTTACTATTGATCCTACTTTTTTAATTGGATCAGGTTGGGGCAGAGATACTTGGGGTAATTTAGGTTGGGGTGTAAATTATTCTGCGTTAGCACAAATGAGTGCTTTAACTTCTACAATTAATTTCCCAGCTGCAAACGCCTTCACTGATGTAGAAGTTTCTGTTAGTGCACCAGCATTAACAATGACTTACGCAAATCCATCATTCTCTATTATAAGTGATGTTGGTATAACTGTACTTGCTTCTGAAGATCAATTAGATTCAGAAGTTGGATCAATCGCTTCTGTTGTTGGAAATACAAATATTCAACTAACTGGAATACAAGCAACTATGTCAATAGGAGCCACAGTTGGTGGATTAAAAACTCCAGTAGATGTAACTGGAATTCAAGCTACAATGAGTTTAGGCACAACGGCTCTTGTACAAACAACAGTTGAACAACCGACTGGAATTCAAGCTACAATGAGTCTTGGACAAACAGAGGATATTCCAGGTCAAAATCAAGGTGTTGCTGGACAACAATTATTGTCATTAATAGGTCAAGCAACTGTCACTGGTATTGCAAATGTGACTGTTAGTGGTATAGAATTGACAAGCTCAGCTGGTAGTACTAATATAACAGCATGGTCTGAAGTAGATCCAGGAGTAAATAATGTTTGGTCAGAGGTTGATCTAGCAGCATAAGTAAGGTAAAATTATTATTATTTAGGAGAACAAAATTATGGCTTCAAGTTATTCAACAGATTTAAAATTAGAGCTTATGGTAACTGGCGAAAACGCTGGTACATGGGGTGATAATACAAATGAAAATTTAAAATTAGTTCAACAAGCAATAGCTGGTTATGAAGCAGTTGCATTAACAAATGGTGGAACTGTAGCTCTTGCGATGTCTGATGGTGCATTATCAAATGCAAGAAATATGGTAATTAAATTTACTGGAACCTTAACAGGTGCATCAGTAGTAACAATTCCAAATTCAATTGAGAAATTTTATATTTTTGATTTATCCGCAGTTGGTGGAATAACTAATCTTACAATTAAAACTGTAAGTGGAACAGGATTTACTCCTGCTGAAGCAAAAATAGTTGCAGCTTATTCTGACGGAACAAATTTAAATGAGATAGCATTAGACACATTAGGTGGAACTATAGGAACTGCACAAATTGCTGATGATGCAGTGACTAACGCAAAAATAGCTGATGATGCTGTAAGAGCCGCACAAATTTCAAACAACGCAGTCGTAACCGCAGGAATTTTAGATGCGAATGTAACTACGGCTAAAATTGCCGATGACGCAGTAACGACAGCCAAAATTTTAGACGACAATGTAACTGCTGCTAAACTAGCAGATACTGCAGTAAGTGCAGGATCTTATACACTTGCATCAATTACAGTTGATGCTCAAGGAAGATTAACTGCTGCCTCAACGGGTGCAGCTGGTGGAGCAAATATGATTCAGACTAGAGCAGATAGAGGTCCTAATAGTGGAAACCACGTAGCACAACCAAACGCTACAAAAATTTTAGCTTACTGTATAGGTGGGGGTGGTCCCGGTGGTCGAGGGGCTTATAACTCAGCAGGAACTGGTGGACAAGGTGGAACTGGCGGCGGAGGAGCATTCTTAATTCCAATATCACAACCTTCTACATCAGCTTATGTTGTAGGTGGTGCTGCTGGAAGTACTACTTTTGGAAATAATGCAACAGGTGGAGCAGGAAATGGTGGACAAGCAGTAACCCCTCCCGGTGGACCTCCAGGGAATGCAGGTAATACATCGGCTTCAACTGGAAATCATTTAGTTATAGATTATGGCCCAGGTAATTTTGGAGAATACTGGAGATATGGCAGCTTAGGTGGTATACCCAGCGTAGGTGGATTTGGACCTGGTGGTGGTGCACAAACAACAAACCCTAATTTTCCAGGCGGCACAGGACAACCAGGTGCATTAATAGTTTACGAAGATTTAGGAGCATAATATGGCAAAAATATTATTAGATAACGGAAATTTTTTGGTAATATCAAAATCTGATGCAGACGCTGCAGATGCAAATATTGCTTCACACTTAAAAACTGAAATTGATATTTCAGATAGTGATTTTAATAGTTATGTTACAAATCAAAAAGAGGTAACTATTGATGGCTCGACTGCAACTTTCACAGAT
>Ga0208162_1000537_pt1 | contig 21770 bp, 23 predicted proteins | sample CB_VirMetaG_4_FD_184539 | JGI IMG/M metagenome (GOLD analysis project Ga0208162, IMG submission 184539) | Freshwater to marine saline gradient viral communities from Chesapeake Bay - CB_1508_1M Viral MetaG (SPAdes) (version 4) | ecosystem: Environmental > Aquatic > Marine > Coastal | place: USA... | reverse complement strand
ATTATTAATGGAGACATTCACACGACTAACCAAAACTTTGCTGGACTTAAATCAAGAGATCAGGCTAAAACTTTCATCTACGCACTCGTTTACGGAGCAGGAGATGAAAAGATTGGAAGCATCATTAAAGGAAGCAGAGCAGACGGTAAGAAGTTGCGAGAACGCTTTCTTAGTAGTCTCCCAACATACAAGTCTCTTAAGGAACGAGTTGACAGAGCAGCTTCAAAAAATTACCTCAAAGGATTAGACGGTAGGAAGTTGTATATAAGAAACAAACACTCAGCTTTGAATACTTTACTTCAAGGTGGTGGTGCTATTCTTATGAAGAAAGCTTTATGTATTTTATCTGGTAGACTTAATCTTAGTGGTACACCACATAAGTTTGTAGCTAACATTCACGATGAATGGCAGATAGAAGTATCATCTTGTAGAGCAAACAAGGTAGGACAGATGGCTGTTGAATCTATCATAGAAGCCGGTAAACATTTTAACCTTCGTTGTCCTATGGATGGCGAATACAAGATAGGAGACAATTGGAGTGACACACACTAATCATACACAAGATAATCGAAAAGGAGATATGGCTGAGTTTTATGCAGTCACTTGGCTTTGGGATAATGGTTATGAAGTATTTAAAAACTGTGGCTGTACTGGTCCAGTTGATTTGATTGCTACAAAAGATGGAGAGACAACTCTGATAGATGTCAAAACCAAATCAGGCAGGTCAGGTAGGACTAGAAGCGATGAGCAACTTGACTTAAATGTACAAATATTAAACTACAATCCAGACACTCGTAAACTAAATTTTGTAAAACATAAAAAATAATATGGCTAAATCTAAAAAGACTCTTGACACATTAGTAGAAGATATATATAATAAGATAGGTGTACTTGCCGATGGTGAGCACATTGATCTAGACCCAGAGACTATCGACCAGTTTGGTGAGTCTATGAAAGAGATACTTTACAAGTGGTCTCACCCTGAACCAAGAGGTGATGCAACCTTACGTATGTCTAACATAGGTAGGAAGTCACGACAGTTATGGTTTGATATGAAGTCAGAAGGTACTCCGGAAAGGATGCCACCTTCTTTATTCATTAAGTTTTTATATGGACATTTACTTGAAGAGATAGTTATATTTCTTATCAAGCTATCTGGACATACAGTTACTGATGAACAGAAAGAGATCAAGGTATCTGGAATCAAAGGACACATGGATTGTGTTATCGATGGAGAGGTTGTTGATATTAAGACAGCTTCTGGGTTTGCTTTCAAAAAATTTAAGGATGGTACTCTAGCAGAGAACGATATGTTTGGTTATATGGCTCAACTTGCAGGTTATGAACAAGCACAGGGTACAGACAAGGGTGGATTCCTTGCTCTTAATAAAGAGTCTGGTGAGTTAGCTTTGTACAGACCTGATAACTTTGACAAGCCTAACATCAAGAAAAAGATTACAGATATAAAGAAAGCTGTTAAGTTAGCTACACCACCTGATCTATGTTACAGCCCTGTTCCAGATGGTAAGTCTGGTAACATGCAGTTACCTAGAGAGTGTGTGTATTGCAGACACAAGTTTGAATGTCATAAAGATTCTAATGAAGGTAAAGGTTTAAGAGTATTTAAATATTCTAATGGATTAAAATACTTAACTCAAACACCCAAGCCACCTAAAGTTATAGAGGTAACACAGATATGAGTGGAAGAAAATCAAAACAATTAAGACGTAGAGCAGAAGACTTACTTATTGAGTGGTTAAGAACAATGATTCCCGATGGAGAAGATACATCTAAGATACATAGAAATAATCTTAATGAGTTTTTACCAGAACAAACACACATCTTTGCTAACAATAGATTTCTTCTTAGTGCATATAGTTTAAGATGGTTTTACAAACAGGTTAAACGGAATCCACAGCTAACGCTTGGAGACCTTAATGCCTAGAAGAGTACCTAGAAAACCTAGACCTAAAAAGATTAACGTACCTAAAGGGTATGACAGTCGATGGGAGTATGACATTCATTTAGGCATACTTCAAGACTGGAAACACCATTGGGATGTCATACAATATGTTGTTGAACATAAATACGAAGCTGACTTTGTTAGAGAGATAGACGGTAAAACAATTTTATTAGAAGCTAAAGGTAGGTTTTGGGATCATGCTGAGTACAGTAAATATATTCATATTAGAAAAGCACTACCAAAAAATACTGAGTTAATATTTTTATTTCAAAAACCTTTCTCTCCTATGCCGGGAGCAAAGGTAAGGAAAGATGGGACAAAAAGAACACATGCTGAATGGGCTGAAACAAATAACTTTACATGGTATAGCGAAGAGACTTTACCGAAGGAATGGAAAAATGAGAAAGAGTAATTATAAATTTAATGAAGACAAACTATTACAAGAGCTTAAAGGATACATTGATGCTACATACAGTCAGCATTATGCATCCGATAAATATCAGGCTACCGATGTTATTATTGATTCGGGACATGGTGAGGGCTTTAGTCTTGGTAATATTATGAAGTACGCTAAACGCTATGGAAATAAAGATGGAAAGAACAGAAAAGACTTGCTAAAAATCTTACATTATGGTATAATAATGCTTAACATTCACGACACAGAGAACTCATAATGGTAGATGATAAAGTAGGTATCAAGGAATATCTTGGTATAAAAATAAATTATAGTAACGAAAAAAATTTAGATAAGTTCAGCCTTGACACACTTAAGGATAGATACTTATGGGAGAATGAAACACATGCACAAGAAGCATTTGCCAGAGCATCAGTCTTCGCAGCCACCTACAAAGGGAACACAGATTTTGAATTGGCTCAAAGACTTTATCACTACAGTTCCTCTTGTTGGTTCATGTTTAGCACTCCTATACTTAGTAACGGGGGAACAAGTCGTGGTCTTCCTATTAGCTGTTTCCTCAATTATGTACCTGATAGCAGGACTGGTCTATCAGATCATTATGACGAGAATATTTGGTTGGCAAGTTCAGGTGGAGGTATTGGTGGATATTGGGGAGACATCCGGAGTAACGGTGTTTCTACTACTCACGGTAGTAAGTCTACTGGTTCAATTCCTTTCATCCATGTAGTTGATTCACAGATGTTAGCCTTTAATCAAGGCACGACAAGACGAGGTTCTTATGCAGCATACATGGACATATCTCATCCAGAGATTGAAGAGTTTATTAACATGCGTAAAGAATCAGGTGGAGATATCAATCGTAAGAATCTTAATCTTCACAACGGTATTAACATTACCAATGAGTTTTTGAAAGCTGTTGAAGATGATGCAGACTGGAGATTGGTAGACCCTAAAAGTAATGAAGCGATTAAGGTTGTTAATGCTAGAGACTTATGGTGGCAGATCATTAACGCTAGAGCAGAGACAGGTGAACCTTACATGGTCAACATTGATAGATGTAATGAAGCTTTACCCAAACAACAAAAAGATTTAGGATTAGAAATCAAACAGAGCAATCTTTGTTCTGAGATTACTTTACCTACAAATGAAGAGAGGACAGCAGTTTGTTGTTTATCTTCTGTCAACTTAGAATACTTTGATGAGTGGAGTGAGAACCCTGTGTTCATTGAAGATTTAATTACCATGCTTGACAATGTTCTTCAACATTATATTGATAACGCTGTCGACACAGATAACTTAGGAGAGTACAATGCAAACTTTAAAAGATTTCAAAAACATATTAAGCCGGGCAAAGAAGGCTTTACTAAATCTGCCTACTCTGCTTATCGAGAAAGGTCGTTGGGTCTCGGTGCGATGGGCTTCCATTCGTATCTCCAATCACGCAACATTCCTTTTGAAGGTATCTTCGCTACGGGCTTCAATCATAAAGCTTTTAAATACATTAAAAAACAGGCAACCAAAGCTTCTGAAAGACTTGCAGACGAAAGGGGCGAAGCTCCTGATGTCAGTGGTAGTGGCAGGAGGAACGCTCATTTACTCGCTGTTGCTCCTAACGCTAGTTCTAGCATCATATGTGGTGGTACTTCTCCTTCGATTGAGCCATATCGTGCTAACGTTTATACGCACAAGACTCTCTCAGGTTCTTTCCAAGTAAAGAACAAATACTTAGAAGAAGTATTACAAGACAAAGGTTTAAAGAAAGATGAGTTGACTGCATTGTGGAAAGACATTGCAGGTAACGAAGGTTCAGTCCAGCATCTAGATATATTAACCGAGGAAGAAAAAGAAATATTTAAAACTGCTAATGAGATAGACCAGATATGGATTATAGAACACGCATCTAAACGACAAGAGTTTATTTGTCAAGCACAATCTGTTAATCTTTTCTTTACACTTCCTAAAGCTACAGAGCCACAGGAAGTACACGATGAGTACATGCAGTACGTTAATGATGTACACTGGTATGGCATGAACAAACTAAAGTCTTTGTATTACTTTAGAACTAATGCTGCTAGAAATGCAGAAAATGTAAACGTTAAAGTTCAGCGTATTAAACTAGATGATGCTGAGTGTATAGCTTGTGAGGGTTGATATGGATTGTTGGCACTGTGGAACACAATTAATATGGGGTGGAGATCACGACATAGAAGATGAGAACGATGAGTACATTATGGAAACTAATTTAAGTTGCCCTAAATGTAACTCGGCTGTTATAGTTTATTTACCAAAGGATTAATATGAAACAATCAGAATTTGACAAGGTGTTTAGTCAAAAGTTTTCAGGCTTTACAAGTAGGATGTGGTTAGATTATTGTGATGAAAATAATAATCCATTCGCAAAAACAAAAGATTACGCAGGATATGTAATTGAAAATTTTAAATATTTAGTTAAGAGATTTAACGAGGAGAACAGATGAGCTTATTAGACACAAGAGATTATTACAAACCATTCGATAACCCTTGGATGTTTGACTACTATGTCTTACAAAACCAAATGCACTGGATGCCGGAGTCAGTACCTTTACACACCGATGTAAAAGATTGGCAAGAGTTAGATTCAAAAGAAAAGAATCTATTAACACAAATCTTTAGATTGTTTACTCAATCTGATGTAGATGTTGGTGCAGGTTACGTTGATAGATACATGCGTATCTTTAGAAAGCCTGAAGCTAGAATGATGATGGGTTCTTTTGCTAACATGGAATCTATTCATCAACATGCTTACAGCTTACTCCTTGATACAGTTGGTATGCCTGAGATAGAATACAAAGCTTTTTCAGAGTACGAAGAGATGGCAGATAAACACGAGTACGTACATAAGATTAAGACAACTAAGTCTGACAAGAAAAGTATTGCAAAAACTTTAGCAGTCTATTCAGCTTTTACAGAAGGACTACAGTTGTTCTCAAGCTTTGCAATCTTGTTAAACTTTCCAAGGTTCGGTAAGATGAAAGGTATGGGACAGATAGTTACTTACTCTATACGTGATGAGTCTATGCACGTTGAAGCTATGACTAAGTTGTTCAGAGAGTTTATCCAAGAGAACTTAGATATCTGGACAGATGATTTTAAAGCAGAACTATACGAGATTTGTAGACAAATGGTAACACTAGAAGATAAGTTCTTAGACCTAGTGTTTGATATGGGAGACCTTGAAGGTCTTACAAAGAAAGATATGTATGCTTACAATAGATACATAGCTGATAGAAGATTACTACAGCTTGGTCTAAAAACAAACTATGACCAACGTGAGAATCCTCTAGGTTGGTTGGATGAAGTGATGGGTGTTGAACATCAGAACTTCTTTGAAGGTCGTGCAACTTCTTATATGAAGGCAGGACTAAGGGGTAGACAGGATAAGATAACCTTTGCAAACTTGGAGAGTGATAATGGTTAATACAAGTGAAGCGAACTTAGTAAGTTTTAAAGTGCTTCTTACACGTAACAATGAAATCGTTACAGAGTTTAGTATGTTACCGGAGGATATGGTGGATGAAATATTTCCACCAGATGAAAGAGATGTTATAAAAACTATCCTACGTAATGGTAAGATAAAGATGGGAGACTTACATAACTTCTTTCAAAGAGAGTTAAACGTTTTAAAATAACTCTAATCTTTTCTTACATCTTTCTTACCATCAGCCCGAGCTATCCTAGCAACGTCTGGTGGTAGTTTTAATGCAGTACGAACTAAGGTGTCGATACGTATCATATCATTATCCATTTGCCTGATTCTATCAATCAAGGAAACAATCATCGTGTGTTGCGTATCTAGTTTTTTATGGATGTCTGCAATTAAACTTTTAAAGAGTGTCCATACTAAATAACCTAGACCAATTGCAGCAGCAGCCGGAATACCTATAGTTTCTATGGCACTTATAAACTCTTTCACTACTCATCTTTATCCGGAGTATTAGAAGCACCAAAGTAAAAACTTATCACAGCACTTGCCAACCCTCCTAAATATCCTAACACTAAAGATACTATAGTATCTGAAGTACTGTCAGGTGGTTGTAGGGTTACTAAAAATATATAACTAAAAAAGCCTGTTAAAGTAATTGTTCCTAATATTTTTGGTGTCCAATCTTTACTAAACTTTTGTCTAGCATCTTGTTTATCGTTCACCTCTAATTCAAATACGTCAACCTCTAGCTCTTTCATTTGAACTTTAAAATCGTTCTCAGCTATTTTAAGTTCAGCCATTTGCTCGGCTGTTAAATTATTCATAGCCTGTTCAAGAGACTTAGGGTTGTTCTTTACACCTAAAACACTACTTAGTATCTGACCTGCTTGTCCTCCTATCGGACCACCAAGTGCAGCACCAAGAGTTGGGGCTAGAGTACCTAATATACCTTTTAGTTTTTTCATTTTAATCTCCTAGTGTCAATGTTGATTCAAGTAAATCGTTTATAGAATCTAATAAATACTCAGGAACATCATCACCTAGTATATAATCTTCACTGTATGCAACCATATAAGACTCTATAAGGTCTTCATAAAGTGGTCTAAAGTCTTCACGTGTTACCCACTCTTCGTTACACAGAGTACGAGCTTTACAATCTATTCTGTAAGCTTTATCTAATTGTTTCTCTGTGTAAAGTAACATTATATTTGGTCCAGAACAACTTGTTGTAGTTCAATACTACGCCTACCTACTTGTGTAAACCAACGACTGTCTTGCATTTGAGCTGACATTTCTTTCCAGTTGTGTTCTCTACAAGCCTGTAGCATCTTGCGAAACTTTGAAAGCCTTGTACCACCTAAGTTAAAACACATGTTGACCAATACATGCTGTATCTTTTCAGGCAGTTTATAAAATTCTTCTTTATCACCAAACACATGTATAGCTTCTGCATAGTGTCGATCAAAGTCTATGGTGTAGTATCTATCTACAACCTCTTGAGATACAGGTGTACCAACTTCCCAATTATATTCAGGGTCATTAGGTTGACATAGATGACCAACTCCTAGAGTCTTATAGCCTAAACTATCCATATAAATCTCTAGGACTTCGCCCTCGTGTCGTTTAATTTCAGCTTTACATTGTTCGATGTTCATGTTATACTTTCTTGTTTTTCACTGTCTATTTTTTGTAAAAGGGCTGCAGCAGCCGGTATAGCTATTCCATATTTCTTTGATATCTCAATAATACGTGCATCAAAGACTACATAGTTTTTCTTTTTCTTACCTTTTGTTTTTCTGGTAAATCCATCATTATATTTAATCCCCATAACACCAGATTTTTCCAACATATCTTCTACATATTTTCTATCTGCTGTATTACCTTTGTTTATTAATTTATTAATCCCACTTATAAAATCTTCACCAGTTAATTCACTCATAGTTACCCATGCATCTGACACTAATTGTTCCCTATCTCTATCTTTAGTCCATGATGGATACTTTCCGTATAACGTAATAAACTCTTCAAGCTGCATATTATCTAAACTATCTATTGCAGTTTCAGCAGCACTAACAACTCCTGAAGGTTGGTACTCCATTTTTTTATCCCAGTCTAATAGGTGGTTATCTGTTGTTTTTAAATTTACTTTATAAAGATGTCCAACATCATCTGGTAATTCTGAGCTTTTAAATTTATCTAACTCTTTATCTTTGTCTATAGCTTTTAAAAGTAAAGCTTGTCTTTCTTTATTGTTTCCAGCTTTCTTAGCGTTTTCGGCTTGACCTATTAGGTCTTCATATTCTTGAGTTAATTTTTTAATACCTTGACTTTTACTAATATTTTTTTTGTATCCTTTTGCAATCTCTTCAGTAGTTGTAAAATATAAACCCTTACCAAATGCCATAGCACCTTCACCAGACATTAAAAATTCTGTAGAAAACTTATCAAAATCACTAGGTGTTCCGTGCATTGCTTCGATACCTTTAAAGTTTTCTTCTTCTAATATTTTTTTCTGACTATATTTTAAAGGCATTGTATTAAGTTCTGTTTGTGTTAAAGGTTTTGGTTTGCTAATACTTTCAACAATCTCTTTACCAACAAGTTTACCTAATCCTCCCAAGGCAAACTCTTTCCGATATGTTTTACTAAAATCATCTGTTTTCCAACTACCATCAGCATATGCTTCAGCTTCTTCTTTAGTATCAAAAGCTTTAAAGTTTCCACTCTTCTTCATTAACTTCATTGTTTCTGTATTATTGTCATACTGCACAAGTTTACCATCTTGCTCTATGATAGTAGGGTATGCTATAAATTTACCATCAATCTTTCCCCAACCCATTCGATGCGTTTGAGGATTACCAGATTCAGGGTCTTTAATAAACATCTCAGGGTCTGGTCTTGCTATTCGTTTTTCAAATTTAGGAGGTCCTGATGCTTCACCTCCATTATCAAACCCTAACCTATCCATTTGTTCTTTGTAACTTGCACCAAACAAATCATCGCTTTCTCTATCTTTAGGGTCTTTCTTTACAAATTGTACAGGGTATTCGTCTTGAACTTCTCCACCCTTTGCATAATTACTTCTATAAAGATCAGTATAGGTACGAGTATATCTTCGATCTTTTGGTCTATCTTTTATACGTAAAGCATATGCAGCTTCTTTGTCTATTTCTTTTGCAAAGATATTTAAATCATCATATGGATTAGCACCAATATATTTATCCATAAGTCCTTTAGTTCCTATGAATGGAATTTTTCCTGCTGCTGTTTCAACCAATCCTTTTCTGCCTAGAATTAAACCAAGAGTATCAGTTACTGTAGGTCCTCCCAAACTTAAACCTGAGACTAAAGGATTTTGTGTGTATTGAAGAGAATTTTTAAAACGTAAACCATATTCAAGTGGACCAAATAATCCAACCCTTTGAAAAGCTTTTAAAAAATCTTCATCTTCAAAACCTTCTTCTACTATTCTATCTCTGTTATCTGCGTTAGACCTCCAATAGTTTGTACCCAGTGCTAAACTAGTAGCCATCAATGCAAAAGCTCCTAGCTTTGCTCCATTAACTTTAGGATTTGTAACTGTTGATCTAATATAATTTTTTAAAACTGTATTACTAAAAACAGCAGGATATCTTAAAAACTGTGTTAAAATATCTACTTTTGGATTTGTCATAAAAATAGGAATCCTAGCCCTATCTCTACCTACAGGCATAATAACTTCGTTTACAAAGCGACCTGCTCCCTGAATTACTGATTTATAAAACTCGTCTTCATATTTAATTTGACCAGTTAAAACACCGTCTTTTCTTTCAGCTCCAAACCCTGTCTTAGCTCCACTATTTAACCATCTTAATCCATCTTCTATGTCTATCCCAAGATCAAACACTTCACTTTTTAATAGCTGAATATTACGTACTTCTTTTCTGCTTAGTTCTTTTGTTGCGGTTTCATTAAATATATCTACACCTTCTTTAGAAAGCTTATTTAGTTTTTCTAAGTTTTCTCTTATCAAACCTTTACCAATATTAAATGAAGCTAACTGTACAGATTTTGTCCAAGGAGTAAGTAAGTTAAGTCGAAAGAATCCTCGTGCTTGTTTTTTTAACCAATCATTCTGTAACCCTTCACCAGTTAAACGGTTTGTAGATTCTGCTAATGATTCATCCATAGCCATAAATACTTGATTCATTTCTTTTTGTATTTGTGAATCTGGCATATCATATTTTTTTCGTAACAAAATAGGAATATCTTGTACAAAAATTTTATGACCTTCTTTTATTCCACTTAAAGCATCTTTAATTGGTTTTGTTGCAGAACTACCAGTTTTTGTTAAAGGAATCATGGCTTCTGTTAATGATGATACCGTTGCTAAAGGCAGATACGCTAAAGAGTTAGCCAGTTTTATAGTATCATAAGCTCCTTGAATTCGTTGACTATCAAAATAATTTACTTGTCCAGTTATAGATTTATATAACTTAGTAATTCTTTTTCTATCTCCTCTAGATAATCCTCTTCCTCCTCTAGCTTCTCTTAGCTCTCTATCCATTGGGTCTAACCATCTAGCAGCAAATTGATTTTCATTAGATTTTGTACTAAAACCCGGTAATAAAAAACTTTTCTTATGCTGTATAGCATTAGCAGCATTCATGTAATAAGTAACAACAGTGTTTAAATCATTAGTTAAAAACTTTTCAAAAGCGTTATCGTTTAAATCTTTAAATGCTCTGGATTGAGTTAATAAAATAGAATGCGAAGAAAATAACTCATTGTTTTTATTAAGCATATCATTAATAAGATCAGCAGCTTCTCCTTGATCTTTAACAATATTTTGACTAACTAATAAATCTGAAAATATTTCTCGATTTTCTTCAATTGCTTTTCTGTCCCAGCTTCTTGTAAAATAATTTGGAAGTTTTCTTTCTTCTTTTATTAGCCCTGCTTCTATAGCATCATCAAATATTTTATTAAAAAATCCTCTTAAGTCTTTTGCAACTTGTTGAACGTCTTCACTATAACCATCAGGTTTATCTCCTCTTAAAATTCTAATCACACCTAGTTCGTCTGATTCTTTAAATGCACCAGCCTTACGAAGTGGTGCAGTAGCTTCATCAAATATTCTATGATAGTCACCTCTAAGAGTATCTAACATTTCACCGTGTCCTAAAGCTACACGTTCTCTGGTCACACTACCAAACCCTCGACTAAAATCTTCTCGCATTAAATTACCAAGCTCTCTTGTAATCGGAGAAAATTTTGCTTTTGTATCTAGTATAGAGGTTGCCGAACCTATTGTACTGGCTTTTACAATATCTCCAGCTTCTAAAGTTTTTGAAACTTTATCTTGGAAACTTCCCGGCTCAAGTGTTAAATAACCATCTTCTGAATAAAGTCTATTCATTTTACTATAGAAAAGATTACCTTTTTGTAAAGCTCCTCCAAGTAATCCACCTGTTAAAGTTCCTAACGCAGCAGTACCTGCTAACTCTGGTGTAGAATATAGTTTTCTGATACCAGTATTTAGTTCAGTTGTTTGTCTAAAGTGATTGTCTAGTCCTGTCCATGCTCCTACTTCTGCACCTGTGACTAGAGCTGCTTTCTTAACAGCTTCTTTACCTTCTTTTTTAAGCTTACCTTTTATGATAGCTTCAGGAATTGTAGGACCTACAAAGTTTTTAGATACTTGTAAGGCTGTTGTTCCTAATCCTGTTCTTGTAGCTAACGAAGCTCCTCCCGTTAAAGGTGTAGCAAGAGCTGCTACAATAGCAGTAGGGTCGGTGGTAATATCAATAGCTGCATCTTTAACCAATCCAAAGAATTGTTTAAGACTTCCTAAATCAGCATTATCAAATTCTTTTCTTAAATAATTATAATCTTGTTTTTGTTGATCTGTAAAGTTAGCACTTTGTGCAGCCCGTCTCATACCAGAGTATAAATTAAAATCCGAATCTCTTAAATATTCAAACACATCATCAGAGTTTTCACCCACAGATTGTAAAAACCTTTCAGAGACTTCTAAAAATTGTTCATCTTTTTCTAACTCGTCTAAGGTTTTTTTACGACCAGCATAACTTGAACCGATTGTCAAGTTATTTTTAAGAGTGGGAAGACTTCCCTTAAGAATGCCTACACCTGTTAAAGAAGTTAATGCCATTAACTATCCTTGAGTATTATATTTTGAACCACGTGTTAATCCTCGTGTATTAACTACACCTGTTGGATTTTCAATTCTATATCTATCCCACCATGTTTCAGGAATAACTTCAAAGTCTTCTCTTTTTGCCATTTGAATTGGTCCAGAGTATTGTCTTTTGTTAAGTTCATTTTCAATTCTATTTCTTAATTGCACACGAACTTTAGGTGTTGCAAATATGTCACTTATTCCCGGTAGAGGAGTTAAGCCTGATGTTTTTCTGCTATCTAAGGAAATATCAGAAGGTAATCCTAGTCTTTCAGGCAACGAACTTGAACGACCTACACCTCTAGGCATAGTATTTAATCTCAAGGTTAAAAGTTGACCATCAGATAAACTTTCTAAATCCATTTGAGATACAAGTTTGTTGGCATTTTTTAAATAGTAACCACCGTCTAAAGGCATAGGATTAAAATCTACATCACTAAGAGAAGGTTCTAGAGTTGTAAGATTTGCACCACTATAAATAGCACCAGATATAATATCTTCTTCATTTAAATTTATTCCAGAGTCTATAAAAATAGAATCAATTTTTTTACTAAGTTCTTCTCTTTCATCTAAATCTAATTCAAGTTTTTTGCTTGTTCTAACAACATCTATATATTTATTTCTTAAGGCTACAATGTCTTTTTCTCTATTAGCTTTTCTTAATTCATTAATCATTTTTGGAGTATTATCCAATATAGATTCATCAAAGCTTGTGCTTCTATCTGTTAATCTTAAGTCTATTAAATCTGCTTCAGTCATTCGTGTGGTTGTCATCTTATTTTGGTCTAAAAATGATAATACAGCAATTTGAAATTGAAGAGGATCATAGTCTTTTTCCCAGCCTTTATTATTTTTTGTAAAATAGTTTTCGGCTATTGAAGCATATGTACCCATATTGGCTTGATGCGGAATGTCTGCTAACGCAGCCTTATTTGCTTTTTTATCTTGACCTAACAGCTCACGATAAACTTCAATATAAGTTTGTTTTTGTTGAGGTGTAGCTGCAAGAGATTTGTTATCCTCAAAAATATCTTTATATGTTACACCAAGACCTTTTGCTTGATTAGGTTGATTATCATTGTCATAAGCATCTGCAACTTTAAATAATCTTGATGGGTCTTCTTCAAAATATTTTCTTTTTTCATCTGAACTTAAATTTTCATATAAAGTAATTAAGTTTCTTCCAGCATTTTCTTTAAGTTTATCTCGTGTTTGATATTCCTCAGGATTAAATTGACCGTCTACAATCATCATATAAGTTCTATTAAGAGCTTGGTCTGATGTTAGTCCGGGATTTTCATCAAGAACTATATTTAAAGCTTCGTGATAAAAACCATCTTTTAAACCTCCATACTCTGGAATATTTTTAACAGCTTCTCGAAGCAGCGGAGTCCCTTTAAAGTAAAGACTACTTCTATCAATGTCTTTATTTTGAAATTCTAAAGGCGTATATAAACCTTCAATAACTTGTTGCCTTTCAATACTATCTCTAAAAGTTGATCTTTCTTTTTTAGCATCTTCTAAATCTTTTTGAAGTTTTAATAAACTTTCATTAGTTGTAACAAGTTCTCCATCCGGAGTTCTTTTGGTTTTAAAAACTCTATTCCAAAGATTTCTTACTAATCCTTTTTTAGTTGGGTCATCTTCTACAAGCTTTAATGCAGCAAGATATTCGTTTCTTGCTCGTTCATTAAACTGTTGAAAAGTTCTAGTTTTTACTCTAGGGTCGACTGAAAGAGATTCCATTTCTCTTTGTATTTTTTCTCGTTCATCATTAAATGCTTTATACATAGCACTTCTAATTTTTTCAGGTTGCTCATCTACTTCAGACCAAGTAACCCGTGCTGCTACAGCTTCATCAGTATTATTTATTACTCTTGCAGCTTCTTCATTTAAAAATGTTTCTTTGTTTTCATTATATCTTTTTAGTCTTTCTCGTTCATTTACAAAAGATTCATACTCAGCTTGGTTAGTTTTAAAAATATCATTATACTGTTCTTTAACATCATTAGCTCCATCAATAACACCTTGCTTAAGACTAGCACCAGCTCCTTTTAACCCATCTGCAATAACTTGTAATCCTATTCCTTTATATACATCTTTTTTATAAGAGTCATCAGAGCTAGATAATAAACTTGTAGCTAACTTACGATAACTATCTGACATAGGTTTAAACGGGCTTTCTTTAAAATCTGCCATTACTCTTCTCCCTTGCTTAATAAACTTCTAATTTCTGGACCTTGTTCTTTAACTTTGTCTAGAATGTTTTGTGGCACAACACCACTTTTAATTTTTTCAGGTTCTACTTTTCTTTTCATAGTACCATTTTTAATATCTTCAAATACAGTTCTAAATTCATTTACTTGATTATTAAACTCTTCTTCATAATCTTCATCATCTAGTTCGTCTAAATCGTTACTGTCTTCGATGTTATATTTAATATTAGCTTCTTCACCAATTGCCATAATGATATACATAATGGGTTCTGCTAACAACATTAAAACATCAGGATTAAATTTACCCTCTGTGAATTTTGCATAGAGTGAAACCATTGCAATGTCTGCAACTGCTGCACCATTTGCTAAAGCTTGTACAATATTTTTCATTGCTTCTGGTTGGAATATTAAACCAACCATGTAATCTAATGCATGTTTAGGATTAGCAAACTCTGGAGGTCTTTCCCAAGGATAAGGTTGTGCAGGGTCATTGACTAAACTTTGTCCCGGAATTGCACCACCTTGTGAAGATAAATCAACAATCTCATCTAAGGCTTCTTGATTAAACCTAGCTTCTCCTCGGAGTTTAGGTCCATTATCAGGAGCTATTTCATCGATTGTAAATCCAGCATCTAACCCATCAAGAACAGCTTGTGAAGCTACATCACTAACACTATTTGAAATAATTGGTCTTGCTTTTCTATTAGGTATTGCCATTATGCTACCTCTAATGTTTGTTGTTGAATGAGTGGCATGTTACCAGTTTCTACAGTATTACCAAATGTAAAATGTTTTGTAAAATCATCTGGATTAATATCTAAAGCATTGCTGTATATACCAATAGGGTCTCTTCTTGATGCTCCTTCTTCTCCGATTCCAGCACCTGTTCTACCTGGTGGGTCTCCTGCCATTAATGATTGAGCATAAGTATTTAACATTGTATTAGCAACTGAAGTACCTGCACCCTGAACAAAAGCGGTAGTATTCGGATATTTTTCTGAAAAACTTTTGGTTGATGCTGCTTCAGGAAAACCAGCACTTACAATATCTGCACTAGGAACACCATAAGCTGTAGCTGTTTGAGCACTTTGTTGTCTTAAGTATGCCATAGTTTCTGCTGAAGCTCCTGAACTTTTTGCTGCAGCCATCGCAGCTTGTTCTTGACCTAATAATGTAGTTGGAGTTGTTGTAATTGATGCTTGTTGTATAATAGCTTCTTTTGTTGTTAAGCCACTATCAATAGCACTTTTTATATCAGCCACACTACCTCCTCCAGCATCAGAAACTCTTTGAATTGATTGTTCTAAGTTTAAGTTATCTGGGCTTAATTGAACACCTGCTTTAACTTGTGCTTCTGCCATTGCAGTTTGCATTTCTGGAGTGACTCCCATCCTACCTGCTTCAGTTGTAAGTCCTGTAAAGTCTGTAACCGTTGCAGCAGCACTTCCTAAGGCTGTACCAACAGCTTTAAAAGGACTTGCAACAAATTTAGCTACTGTTCCTGCACCTCTGGCTAAAGCTGTAGACGTACCAAACAAAGAACCACCAGTAACTGCCTGACTAGCATTCATCATCCATCCAGCAAATGTACCACTGGCTGCTGTACCTCCAGTAAATGCTGCAACAGCAGCACCCCCCGTCACTACGACTGCAGCAGCAATAGCTAATGCTTTAAGGATTTTACTAGAGCTAATTTTTTTAACTACTTTTTTAACTCCTTTAACAACACCTTTAACTGCTTTTTTAATACCACGTGTTACTTTTTTAAAAGCTTTTTTAATTTTTTTAAATAATCCCATTATACTATCCTATTACATCCTCTGTTATAACACCTATTAAATTTTGTAAGTTTCCTAAACTTGAATTATATTTAGAAGGGTCTGAAGCTAGTGCAGTGTTTACAAGTTGTGCAATTCTGCTTCGTTCATTTTCACCAGCTCTAAAATCAAAATCAGCTTGATCTCTTAGTTCCTGCCATAAGAAAGACTGTGCAGTTTGTGACATTGCAAAAGCATTCTGGGCATTCTGCATATTAACTGCATTCTGAGCAGCAGTGTTAGCTACGTTGGTTTGTCTTCTCCACTGTACGTTAGAAGCTTCAACAGCAGCAATGTTCTGTGCGTTCCATTGATTCCTTGCGAAGTCTTGATTAGCATTAAATTGATCTACTTGTGTTGCTAACTGTGTGTTAAACTTATTTAAATCAGCTTGTCTTTGTGCATCTCTAGCTTCAGCAGCGTTAGCTTGTGTAGCATTAAACTGTTCTGTAGCATTTTGTTGAGCTGCATTAAACTGATTAATCTGAGCATTTAAACTAGCCATATACTGATTAGTTTGATTCTCACTTGTAGCATTAAACTGAGCTGCAGCATTTTGAGCAGCTTGGTTACTTAACAAACGTTGCTGAGTTTGTTGAGCTTTTAATACGTTAGCTTGTTGCTGATTACTTAGATTGGTTAAATCCATTTGTAAAAAAGCTTGAGCATTTTGTATTTGTGCACGTTGATTAAAGTCTGCTTCAGCTAGATTAGCTTGAGACATCATTACAGCATCTTGCATAATACCTTGCTGTTCCATATTAGCTTCAGTTAATCCTATAGTTTGTAAGAATTTACTATTAGATAATGCTGTTTGTTGGTCAGCACTAAACTGAGCCATATTAAGTTGGAATACATTACTAGCATTTGTTAATGCTGTCTGCTGTCCTCTAGCTGCATTTGCTTCGGCTTCTTGTGCTTCTATTGTTTTTTGTTGACTAACACTTGCTTGAATAGCTTGAGCATTAGACTGAGCAATAGGCATTGCTGATTGTATAATAGCATTGAGCAAAGCATCTCTACCCACAGTAGATGCTGACATACCACGTTTAGCTAACATAGCTTCAACACTAGCTACAGCCGGAGCAGCCCATGTAGGAATCTCACCCTCTTCAATACCTTTTAATAATGTATCTATTTGATTAGATACTAAAGCTTCTTCTGGTAATCCAGCTATGATACCTCTTTCAGCTTCACTAAAGTCTGCAAGTCTAGCTTCTAAAGCTTCTGGGTCGTTACCAAGCTCTGTAATATCTGCATCGCTTAGTCCAGCATTTGCTAGTTGTTTCTTAGCTCTTGTAACTCTTGCCAATGAACTACCAACGTTCATTACAGCAGTTGATTGAGCTTCTGGACTTAACGTACCTACAACTCTTTCAGTTAAAGCACCTTCTGGTATTTCAACTTCTGCAGCTTCAATAGGTTCTACACGTTCAACACCTGCAGCTTGAGCAATAGCTTGATCGGATACAGCTCCCTCTGCAGCTTCAACTTGTACATCTGTATCAACTTTTGCTGCTTCCATTTGTGCAGCTTGTATTTGTTCTGGTGTTTTAGCTTGTGCAGTTGTGTCAACAGTTGTAACTTTTTCTGGTGCAACACCCGGTGCAGTTCTTGTTTGAACTGTAGTTGGTGCAGCCATAGTCGTAACCTTTTGTTCTGGTAAAGGTTGTCCAGTAACAGGGTCTATTCCTGCTTGTACAGGTGTACCTATAACTGCAGACTCTGGAACTTTACCAGCAGCAGCATCGTCAATAGATTGTCTTAGTGCAGCTTTTTTTGCTTCTTCTGCAGCCTTCGCAGCTTCTGCAGCAGCTTTTGCAGCAGCTTCTTCTTCTGCTTTTTTTGCAGCAGCTTCTGCAGCATCTTGTTGAGCTTTTGCAGCAGCTACAGGGTCATATGCTTGTTGATTTTTTAAACCACTAATTTGATCGTATTCAAAACGACCACCTTCTTGAGCTTGTACTCTACCACCTTTAGTATAGTCTTGTCTAGTACCTTTACTGTATCTTTTTCTATCTTTTCTTTTGGACATTCTTATTTCCTATATACCTATTTTACTTAACTTCAAAGAGTTTGTCAAGCTTTTCACTGATTTTATCCATTCTTTCCATAATGATGGTCATATCGTTTCTTAGCTCATCTTTGGTTACATAATCTTTTGCAACCTCTTCACGGGTTTTGTTCAGCAATATATCTTGTCTTCTAAGCTCTGAAGTGTTCTGCCTAATCTGAAACCAGATAGGGGCTAAGACTAACGTTATAAAGATGTTCCAAATGATATATGCTGATAGTTCCATGTTATGCTCCTAGTTTTGGAAACTCACCTAAAGGTCTTTCCATTACTGGGGACTCTTCAGTACCTGTATTTATGTACTCGTATAAAGCTGCTAAAGCATCTACGTCTGCAGCACCGTCAATAGCTGTACACATGTCATTAGACTTTGTACGCACTGCAGCTCTCCACGTTGCTATATCGCTTGGTACTGCTGTACCACCTTCTGCAGCTCTGACAACCATCCAGTCAGTGCCTTGTAAGATACCACCGGCTTGAGAGTTTATTACAGCTTTGTGTTGTGGTTTTAAACCATATTGCTTAACTTCACCTTCTGTACCAAGCCCATCTGTTTCTTCTTGAGCTGTAAAGAGTACATCATCTATAGGTTTAGCAGTTGCCACACCGTATGAAGCTGTTACAACTCCGTCTGCAAAGTCAAAGCTTTGATTAGTATTAATATAATACTCGTTACTTTTTAGATTTGTGTTGTCGATAACGACCTCATAAATCCCCATAGCTTCTAGTTCAGAAGCTGACCAAAGCATAAAGATATTAGCAGGATAGTTAACTTCTCCCACTGTTATAGCTTTGGGTCTTGTGTAAATTTGGGTTACACTTCCCGATTCTACTAATGCCCACATAATTTTTCTCCTATAATAAAGTGGTTAGTTAAATGTTTAACGTGCTGTACACGGGACACCTGTTGATGTCGTAAAAGGATTTTCTGCAAATGCCATGTAGATTATTGTATTTCCGCTTCCGTTCCATGTTCCATCTGCATAGTCTCGTATTTTGAAGCCATTAGATAAAAAATCTAATGAGTCATAAGCTGTTCCTTGTGTTGCATTGGTTGTATTGGCATTTAATCCATTGTTGACAACATTGTATGGATTCCTTTTGTTATCCCACATATACCAATTTTTAGTTGCATTTGCATTTTTAACCATCACAAAAGCAGGTTTAAATCCTGTATAGACAAACGGACCATTGTCATTTCCATTGCCGACATAACTGCCAAACTTGCTGTAGCCTTGTTTTTCTGCGAAGCAGTAGGCTAGATAATCTGTACTAGCAAGTGCTGTATTACCTGATTGCATTCCAAAGACTGAAGATGTCATACCTGCACCCCAAGCATTTGAGTAACTTGCTTCAATACTAATTCTTTCTAAGGCAACAATATAACTGGTATTGCTGTTGCCACCAGTTAAACCTTTATGCCAAGTCCACCAGTTACTTGCTGAGCCACCTCTGTTTTTTGTAATAACCATTGCAGGTATTTGTCCTAATCCATGTCCTACTGAAAAAATTCCTGTCCCTGAACTAGGAGCTGAAGTAAAAGTAACAATGCTAAAACCTGCATCTTGATTGGCTTGTACTGTAGAAGTTACAGAACCATCCGTATTACTAACTGTCGTACCACCATTGGCTTTCCATTGCCATCCAACAAAAGTATTTCCAGTATGGTTGGGTACTTGTGAGCCATCATCTCCAACAGTAAAACCATTGGTGTCAAAAGACTCTACCAAGTTTGTCCAAGTTGTATCTCCTGTAGTTGTATTTGAAGATAAATATACTGAAGTTCCTCGTGAGGAATCTTGTAAAAAGTGATTGTATCCAACATTTCTATTTTTCAACCAAACTAAATCAGGCTGTAAATCACTATTACCATCATTTGTTAATGCTCTACCATCAACATCATTACCAGTCCATAACAAAGTCTGAAAATATGCAGATGGGTCGTCTATATTTGTATAAGCCATTATCCGTACTCCGCTAGGTTTTTAGTGCATAAGGCGTAGTAGCCTGATGGGGGTGCGTATTCAAAAGTTCCGTAGCCATTTTCATCTGTTGCTGCACTTGAGATTGACATAACTGTATATCCACCAAAGTTAGCATTACTTTTTGAGCCACTTACAAAATGTGTTCTGAATGCAGGAACTAAATAATCTCCTGACTCCCAATTAGTAATAAGAGTTCCATATGAAAAACCACCAGTTCCTGTAGCAGGATTAGTACCAGTTGCCCATGTACCATTTACTGCTATCCATGCTTTTTGGCTACTTGTATTTATAGCTATAGAAACAATATCTCCTTTTGCAAATGCAGCACTTGAGTCGGTTGAAGTATGTCCATTGTTATTGAAATACCATCTACCTAAAGTATGTGCTGCAAAACTTTTGTAATCATTTCCAGGATTTGAACCGCTTAGACCCCATTCATTAGGAACACCAAAACCAAACATTGCATCAGCAGTGGATGATGATGATGGAACTTGCATTTCAAAATACCAGTTTCCATTAGAAAACATCATTGTGCCTTCACCTAAATCATTTTGTTTATTAGCTTGAGCAACTGTACCACCTTCAGTATATGTTGAACTGCTAATAGCAGTACCTATTGCAGCAAGAGTATTAAAAGTACAAAAATTATTAGTAGGTGTGTCAGTTGCTTGGTCTGCTGCTGTGATGTTTGATAAAGTAAAGTCGTGGTTATTACCGCTTTGGTCTTCACCTAAGTTTGAAGCATTGCTAAAATCTAAATAAAATCCATTATTACCATAAGTGCCTGTATAAGCTTTAGGTTTCCATATACCACTATCATCGTCGTATTCACCAAAGTCTGCTGATGTTAGTTGTTGCCCATCAACATAATGTACTTCTGCTATATATCCATTGTATCTATAAACACCTTCGCCTATCATTATATCTTTGCCATTTTCACCAATAGCCAAATCTGCATTTTGTGTAATGTTAGATGTGTTGTCAGTTGACCATCCCGGCTCTACTCCATTTCTGTAAACTTTAAATCTATTTGTTGAAGTAGCTTGAGTTGTGTCTATAGCTATTACCACATGATACCAAGCTGAAGTATCTCTAATTGCTCCATAACTATTTCCTACACTAAAATTAGTTCCTCCAAGTCGCATTCCATATGTTTCTAATGAACCATATATATCTCTACCCCAACGAAGTGATAAATAATTTCCTGAAGCATCATCTCCAAACTGAAAAAGTCCAATATTTGAGCCTATTTCAGTTCTTTTGAACCACATACTAATAGTTCCTTTCTTTTGGCTTGTAGGTGCTGAGTCATAAGTATGAGTCATTTTTTCAACATTATCAGCTTCAAACTTACAAGAGTTATCAATATCATACCCACCCGTAGCTGAGTTAGCTCCACCGACTCCTAGATTAATATCTGCCATATTAGCTTAGTGTTAAGTTTTGATTCCTACCTACTTCTAACCACTTAGAACCGTTGTATCTAAATGTAAACAAATCACCTTTAGAAGCGGTAGTAGTTAGTGTAGGTGCTGTGTCGTCTTTAAATTCATAGACAGCGTTCCATGCAAGTGTTCTAGAGCCTGTACCATCTTGTATAACTAGTAAAGCTATGTATTGTCCATTGGCTATAGCGTTTGTTGGAGCTGCTAGAGT
>Ga0208162_1000535_pt1 | contig 21797 bp, 38 predicted proteins | sample CB_VirMetaG_4_FD_184539 | JGI IMG/M metagenome (GOLD analysis project Ga0208162, IMG submission 184539) | Freshwater to marine saline gradient viral communities from Chesapeake Bay - CB_1508_1M Viral MetaG (SPAdes) (version 4) | ecosystem: Environmental > Aquatic > Marine > Coastal | place: USA... | reverse complement strand
TTGTAACCTACTACAAAGTCTATATCTGATTCTGTGTTACCGACTGTAAATTGTGAGAATTTTATATTTGCCATTTGTTATGGATTTTTTATCATAAACTTTAGTGAAGGTGTTGTAGTTTCAGCAATAAAAAAGTCTACACCGTTTTCAGCTATAATAAAGTCTACACTTGGTGAACTACCTGAGCCTGGATCTACTGGTAAACCTAATATGGCATTTGAAGTACCTAATATTGATGACATGCTGTATTATAATAAAGCGATTATATCTGAAGCTGTTGTTCCTGCTGCATTTACTCTACTTACATTAATTGGAATAAAAGAAGCATTACCTACGTTTTTTAATACCACTGGTTTTCCTGCAGAAGTTTCAATAGAAACATCACCAGCTGCACCTACGTATAATAAAAAAGAATTAGGTTTAGGATTACCTTGATAAATTTCATAAGACTTAGGAGTTGCCGTGAATATATTAGCACTTAGTTTTAATACAGTTGCACTAATTCTACTTGTTACAGTAGCAATAGTTCCATCAGTTACGTTGTATACTACGTCTCCTTGAGACACGCCTAGTTCTACAAAGTCTTTAGTACCGTCTATTAATTCATCAGCTGAAACAGCCGTGTTATTGCTTGAAACCACTATATATGGCTGTGGAATATTTATAGTGTCGCTAGGTATTACGTCTATTGCATAACTAGCTTGATTTGATGTAAAGTTTGACATTGACATTTAAGTTTTTTTTATTAACCTCTTTTCGCTACTTCTGTAATTGGTTGACAACAAGCACCCATTGCAGGAGAAGCTAATTTTAGTTTCATACTATTTCTACTATTACCTTTACCCATTGGCATTCCTGATGGATCTAATGGTCCTTCCCATATCCACTGTTGTCCTGATTGATTTTTGTTTGTGCTCATATTTTATAATTTATATGTTGAAGAATATAGACTTTCCATTGGATCACCTACTCTTGATTCTGTTTGATAATCATAAGGCATCATTTGCTCTTGTGACATTGTGTTTGTTCCGCCCTTACCACCCATACTACGCTGTGGTATTGTTCTACGTTCTGTTACTATATCGTTACTAGCGCCTCCTGTAATAGCTCTGTTAATATCCATTGGATTTACAAATGCATTAGATTTTTCAAATCTTCCAGCTGTTCTTAAACTAGAGCCAGCAAAAGTACTTGGTTGTTGGCTTTGATTTGTATTTTGAACTTCACCAACTGGCTCTGCATTTATAGGTACAAGTGGTTGTCTTTGTGGTGCTATAAAACTACCTGTTGGCGGAACTAATGCTGGTGGTAATCCTTGATTACTAGCCGCGTTTGTTGCTGTTGTGTACCAATCTTGATAAGGCATTATCTAAAGTTTTTTAACATTTTACGAATAGGTTGACCAGCTGTAATTGAATTAGTGTGAGCTATAAAAGGTCTACCTCTTTTTTCAATAGCATTGTAATCAGGAGTTTCAAGTTTTGGATCTGCTAAAACATTGTTTTTAAAATCTGTTTTTTCTTTTTCTAATTTAGCTTGATTTTCCCTAGCTATTTTAGCTTTTTCTTCTTTTTCTTTTGCTATATTAATATCTCTAGTTGTTGATAAATCTTTAAAAAGTTTTGTGTTATCTGTTCTATCTAAAAATTTTTTAAATCTTTTTTTAACTCTACTTTGTGTTTCACCAACAGAGCCAGCATCTATATTATCCATAAAGTTTGTAGCTCCTAAATCAGCTTGTGCTCCAAATTTTCTTATATTTTTTTTAGCAGCTCTTGCTTGTCTTCTTAAATTTTTTTTGTCAAGCTTAGCTTTTAATCTAACGTATGCTGGATTAGAAGTTCCTCCTTGCTCTTCTAAAGCTTTTACTTTTGCTTCTAAACTAGATAAACCAGTTCTAGACCTAGCGTTTTCCCTACCTTTTAAAATAAGATCATCACCTGTTAAAGTAGTCATATCATTAACTGGAGTGTCACCGTCAGCATTACTATCTATTGAGACAGGTTCGCTAACATATTTATTGCTTGATTTTGGAAAATCATATCTTATACTTCCTTCAGCCATCTTGATTTATCTTTGTTTACGTTATTAATTGAAGTTTGTAGCACTTTGTTTATATAACTATCACCCTTCATTATTTTATTTCTTCTCACGCTGGTTGGTATATCTTCCTCACCTAACATGATGCGGTAGATTCTACTTATAAGTTGTTGGCCTTTAAATGAAACTTTATATATATTATATTTTTGAGTTGTTCTATTTCTATGTCGCCATACAACAATCCAATCATTCTGTTTTAACTTAGCCCATCTTCTATTATTCCAACTATAAGAGTACGTACCTATTTCAAAATCATGTTTTGTAAATAAACCTATACAGTCTAGATATATTAATAACTCTAATTCTGCATCAGTTAAGCCGTTGTTTTTACAAGCCCATTTGCGTATTATACGGTAATGTTTTAACAAGGACAAGTCTTTAATTTGCCTTGCATCTAGCTTTTTCATAAAACAACGACCACGTCTCTTGCTTTTATAACGTGATATGTATCTTTATTTATTTCTATTTTGTGACCAGCTCTTCTGTCAAAGTATATTTCATCTCCTTCATTTATACCTTTTACATCTTCACCATGAGTTAATACTTTAGCTTTATTAAATCTAATATCTTCTCTTTGGCTATGTGTTAAAAGCAAACCACCTTTTGTTTTTTCTACACCTTGTTCCATAGGTGTAATAATCAAATTATCTCCTATCGCCTTCATGTACTCTTATATTATTAATTACACAATCAGTTGATAAAATAGTAGTAGCTACAGAGGCCGCGTTTTTTAAAGCGCTTTTCGTAACTAACAATGGATCAATAATGCCATTGTCAATCATGTTTACCATATTTCCCGTAACCACATCTATGCCTTCACCTTCAATTAATTTTTTACTGTTAGACAAACCAGCGTTTAATAATATAATATTGAACGGTGATTTAACTGCATCTAACAATATTTGTTCAGCTTTATTTGCAGCCTTAATTTTTGACGAAGCATTGTATAAAGCTATACCTCCACCTGGAACTATACCTTCTTTTATCGCGGCTCTTGTAGCACAAATTGCATCTTCAACCCTATCTTTCTTTTCTTTTAATTCAACATCTGAATTAGCGCCAACTTTTACATTAGCTATTTTAGCAGATAGTAATGCTAATCTTTTTTCTAATCTTGTTATACTTCCAGGTTTTGTTTCTTTAGCTATATCTTCTTTCACCTGCTTTATAACGTTTTGCACTTGATCTGAAACACCTGCGACTTGTATAATAGTTTCATGTTCAGTTGTTGTAACTTTAACACACTCGCCTAAATGCTCTGGCTGTATTAAATCTAAATCATCGCCTAAATGCTCGTTAATAACTGTAGCTCCAGTCATCATAGCAATATCATTTAATACTTGTTTTTTAGTTACACCAAAATTTGGAGCATCAACTATATTTATTTTTATATTACCTTTTATTTTATTCATTGCTAAAGCTGCTAATACTTTTGTGTCTGTGTCAGCAATAATAAACAAAGGTCTATTTGTTTTTATAACGTGTTCTAATACTGCTTGTATTTTTCTAATGTTTTCAATTTTAGATTCTACAATTAATACTAATGGTTTTGCTAACTCTGCTTTTTTACCTGCTTGATCAGTAACAAAGCTCATGTTTTTTAAACCTTTATCGTATTGTATACCATCTACTATTTCTATATACGTATCTGGAGTATTAGATTCTTCCATAGCAACTACACCTGTTTTTCCTACTGATAAAAAAGCTTCACCAATTTTATCACCTAATTCTTTATCGTTATTAGCAGATATTGTAGCTACTTGTTTAACCATATCATCTACAACAGGTATACTTATTTTGTCTAAGTATTTTATTGTTTTATTAACAGCTGAATCAATACCTGTTTTTAAAAATCTTACATTATTTTCTTCATGCTTAGTTGCTAAATGTAAAATTGAATGAGCAAGTACTGTTGCTGTTGTGGTACCATCTCCAGCTTCTTTTACAGTTTTACGAGCTGCTTCTTTTATTAGAGCAGCACCCATGTTTTCAACTGGATCTAAAAGCGTTATGCTTTCAGCTACTGTTATACCATCTTTTGTTATGGTTGGTTTACCTAAGTGATCTTCTAGAATAACACACTTACCGTTAGCCCCAAGAGTGGAGCTAACAGCGTTTGTGAGTTTATCTATTCCATTTAATATCTTATCTTGAGCTTCCGCTCCAAAGTTAAGATTCTTTACAAGTTTTTCTGACATAATTAAATTTAATTTTATTGTTGGTTTAGATATTAATCAAAGGTTTTAACTACCTTAGGTCCTTTTAAAAAATCTACTTTTTTAGCATAGTGATCTACTGATCCATCAATAGCAGCCTCTGCTCCGTCTATAGTTTCTCTTCTTGTGACATCATGCCATTTTTCACAGCAATGATCTTCATTTGGATTACAAGGACAATCAATGTCTTTATATTCCGTTTGATAAAAACCGTTAGGTAATTGTGTTATCCTCCAGTTTTTCTTTTCTGAAAGATGTTTCCAAAGTTTGATTTGGTCTTCGGATACTTGTGGTTGACTATTCCACGTTCTAGTCGAATAATAAAACGTCATTGGTTTTGGTTTTAATTAATAATTGGTTTTGCTCTCACCGAGCAGGTATATTTATATAATCACTTGTAAAAGTGTTATTTTACTATGCATTTTCTAATGCTGTAACTTTAGCAGATAATTCTTGTACGGCTTTTACTAATACAGGAATTAATCTACCATAGCTAGCTTCTAATTTATCAGGATTAGCATCATATACTAATCTTAAGAAATCATTATCTACTTCTTGAAGATCTTGCGCTATAAAACCTATGTCTTTAACTCCTGCGCTAGCTGGTTTTACAAGTTCTGTTACTCTTTCTTCTTCTTTTTCTCTACCGTCGTCTTTTATTATAACTTGTTTTTTTACTTCTACTTCTCTAGGATCCCAAACGAATTTTTTAGGTTTTAAAGACATTATTGTTTGTAGACCTTCATCTAATTCTACTATGTCTTTTTTATCTCTTCGGTCAGATAATGCAGATATAGAACTTTGAGCACATCTTAAAACACTTACACTAGCGTCACCTAAAACAATTTCATTACTAACAGCGGTTCCAGATATTTGAGCGCCATTACCTAAACAAGTATTGTTGTTACCACCAGAAGCAGCGTTATTAGCCGGTCCACTACGGTAACCTATAAATGTATTATTATCTCCACTAGTATGCTCAAGACCCGCTGAAGTTCCTACCATTGTGTTATATTGTTGTAAAGTTCCATCAAGATCATTACCACTAGCATACCCAATACAAACATTACTACCACCATACACATGTCCACCTGAAGCTCTATATCCAATGTGAACATTAAACTTAGAATCTAAATCCACAGTGTTTTCAGATCCAATTTCTCTTCCTAAATAAACACCGTATTGTAATTGACCATTACCTTCTGCTCCTTTACCAAAAGCGTTAGAACCTATTATAACTGTAGAACTCTGAGCTCTATCTAATCCATCTGGGGCAGAACCATCATCCCACATAGAATAACCTATCCATACATTTTCTTGGCAATTGTTACCTTTAATAGCCTCACCAGTTGTTCCTGCTCCAATAATTACGTTTTCTCTATTAAATGTACCTGTGTCTGTTAAACCTTGTTGTACAAACTTACTTGCTATTACTACATTATCAGCAAATCTGTTAGCTACTGTCGTAAAATCAAATGGTACATCAGCACCAGGACCAGCACCACAAAGTTCTAGTGCTAAAAAATCTCTACAATCATCTGGGTTTTTAGCTAACCAAGGATCCATATCACCTATTGGATAGCCTGTCATCCAAACTGCACCTTTACTAAAAAACCCTCTATCTGTAGGCCATTGAATAGTTGATCTATAACCTTTAACAATTGGGTTTCCAGGAAAACCACCAAGAGGACCAGAATCAATACTCCATTCTCCTCCTATCTTATCTGAAGAAGTCCATCTGGTGTTCCATCCGTCCGCAGGTGTTCCTGATTTTTCTACTGATCCAGCGTCAAATGCTACTGTATCAATTATGTCTTGCATTGTATATTGTGTCGCAGCTGTTGTAGCCGTGTTGACATTGTCGTTCTGTGTTGTAACAACTCCTCCTGGTTGAGAAGGATCGTACCACGAAAGTTTATAATTTAAAGGGATATTTGCCATTTGTTTATTTTTTTTATAATGTTATTTTGTTCCAACCTTTTTCGTCTATAAAGTTTATAAAACCTCTATAAGAACCATTTTGGTCCTCTGTAAATCTACAACCTTGTACTTGAATTTCGTCTTTATTTATTTCACGAGCGTCTAAAAGTGCTTCGTATATACTAACTAGATTAGATGTATCTGATACGTCTATCCACGCTTTTTGATCTTTATCAAATATTTGCCAAGTGTTTTTTCTTAATGAGTATTCTTTTTCCATGTTATCCATAATTTACTACAGTATATGTAGGGTCTATTGAGTTTCTAATTTTTCCATTACCAGCAACAGCGGGGAAATCACCATTGGTTTGTCCTATTGCAAAACAATTTAATACTTTCGCATGGCATTCTTTTAATGAATAATAAGATGGTCCGCCGCCAAAAGGATACGCTCCAGTTGAAGTACAATTAATAAAAGTAGCTTCACACGGAGTAGACATTCCGTATTGATCAGGAGCTCCAAAAGCAAAAGCACCCGAAGGTTGTAATGCTGTACAATTTACATACAACGCGCCTGAATGATCACCTTTCGCAACTCCACTAAAACCGTAACTCGATGTTGCTGTACAATTAACATATTGACCATCATTTGTAACTGCTTTGTACGCAAAAGCTCTTTGACCTCCTGTACAATTAATAAAATTAGCTCCAATATCATTTGCAAGAGCACCAAAAACCTGGTAGTCTCCACCACAATCAATTAAATAACCATTAAATATATCCGCATAATATCCAAAAGTATAACTAAGTTGATGAAATCTACTATCATCAGTATTTCCTATATAACTTCCAGGATTGTTACATCTAATATATAAACCAGATGAATCAGCTTGTTTACAGCCAAAACTTGAACGCGCTTGGCACTCTACAAATGTTCCATCTGCTGATACACCTGTGGGCACTGTGTCTTCATCTCCAGATCCAAAAGATTCAAAACTAGACACACATCTTATAAAAGTTCCATCTACTGATCCTGCTCCATAATTTTTCATTTGAAAACTTCCCGCTTGAGTAGATCTTATTTCTCTATATGTAATATAAGGCAAGTTGCTTTCCATCCAAATACCATCTGTTGTAAAACCTCCTACAACTATAGGATATATTGAGTTGTTCGCTCCTGATTTTACATGTACTCCATTTCCAGTAATTTTAACAATTTCTTCTTGTTTAGCTATACCTACTACATTTACCAAACCATCAAGTTCTAAGTCAGAAGCTATGTTGTATGTACCAGGTCCAATAATTAAAGTTGTTACATTTGTTAGTACTTCTCTTACTGGAAATCCTTGAGTATTAATATTAGGAAACGTTAAGCTGGTTTGATAAACTCCATTTAAACTAACGCGAAATTTAAAGTTTTGGTTACTCAACCTTTGAGTTACTATAATAGTATATGTTTTAACTCCATCACCGAAATCAGCTGTCCATTCATAAGGAACATTTAAAGGTGTATCTCCAAGGCCTGGATTAGGAGTAAACAAAAATTGATAAATACCGTTTCCTTGATTCATCCAACTTTCAAACGGGTATGTTGTGTAAGCTTGTATATTTTCAGCTGTTGTTATTTTTGCTTTAGCTTCATCATAAGCTGCTAGCAAAGCTACTCCATTTTCATCGCTTGTACCATTAGAACTTACTATAACAGTTGAGTTACTTGAAACTTCAGCAACAGTGTCTTTAATATCCTGCATGGTATATATTTGATCCGTATCATTCATGTTTGATTGATTAGAAGTTTGGTATAATCTATGTTGTGGATCATAAAACATAGTACCTCTTGAGCTTGGTATAATTGCCATTTTTATTTTTATTTATGTTGTTATAACAGTCCAAGTACTTACGTCTAGGACTCTGTATCTTATATTTAATCTCATGCCTCCATCTCCTTGAGTTGGATCTATTCCTGGTGTAGTAAGTACCATTGCTGTGTTTGGTTTCATTAATTTTCCAGCATATGTTAAAGCACCTAATTCATTTCCTTGGTAAATATCACCTGCGCCATTTATAAGCGATTGCTTAAATACCGCTTGATAAGTATCTGTGTTACCAATAAAACCATCTGGACAAACTATTAGATCTGCTGTAAAGTCATATACTACTGTAGCATAGTCATATTTAAACGCTACGCCAAGTATTTCTATTACTGTTCCCGCTCCTTGTGCTGGAATAAGTACTTTTGGAGTTGTAGCTAAATTACCTAACTCATTAAAATCAACAGTTACACTTAAAGCTCTAGACCCATCTGTACCGGCTAAAGGACTAACCCACTCTACTTGAGAGCCTGTACTTTTTAACACGTAACCAGATAAACCTGATGAACCTGCTGAATCTACTAAATTTTCTTTAACATTAAGTTCACCTATAATTTTAATTACATCTGCAGCGTTGTTTCCTAATACAACCTCGCTATCTAAAGTTATTACAGAGCCATCATCAGTTATTCTTGAGTTTCCTAACTCTGTACCGCTAGGCGTCCATTTAGGTATTGTGTTTAAAGTACCACTACCACCAATTACACCAGCAGCAGAAGATGCGTCAATCCAAGCAACTTGCCCTGCTCCTGTAGATGATAGCACTTGACCAGCAGTACCTGCAGTGCCTGCAGCGTCTCTAACCTCTCCATCAACTCTAATGTTTTGATAAAAATAGTTTAATCCGTAAAACTGATTTGTACCAGCTACTACACCTAAATCATTTGTTGTTCCTGTAAATAAAACATTTGTAGAAGAAGCAAGGGTGACACCATCGTCAGTTAAAGTACTATCACCAAGACTATTAGCACCAGTCCATTTAGTCATAGTATTTGCTGTACCTGAACCTGAGAATATATTTTGGTTATCTATTTCTTGCCATACAGTACCATTAAATATAGCCCAATCACCTATTTGCCAAGAATTATTTCCGTCTAGGTTTGTAGTACCATCTGTTCCTACAATGTAATAATCGCCATTCACACCTACACCAGATGCCAATGCTGGAATATTCAAATCAGCGTCCCATGTTCCTTTAAAGTTTAAACCTGATGGTAATTGATCTACCCATTCAACTCCGTTTCCTGTACCAAGGGAGGATAATACTTGTGTGTTGTTACCGATATTACCCGCTGTATCTCTTATATCTCCGTAAAATTGAGTTGTGTTATATACTTGAAAAGGATTAGCATTTAGCGTACCTGCAGTCCCTATGTTTACTCTTTGCAACATATCAGCATCACCTATTGCTGTCATTGTTTTAATAAACTCTATATTTTCTGTAGCTTTAGTTGTAGGCACCGGTGTTGCGTCTTGAACTACATATGAATTACCTAATTGTGTAGATGTAACCCATACTGGCATCGTACCTGGTGTACCAGATCCTATACCAAATAAACTTGCGATATACTGATATATACCGTCAACAGTTATGTTAATCGTTGGATTTCCAGTCTGCGTGGTATCTGACGCTAGTATTCTGTCAGTACCTTTAACAGGTGTAGAACCAGGGTATGAATAAATTATTGCCATGTTTTAATTTTTTATTTGTAACAATTAGACGTTAATACGTTGTCAACACGGTTATTACCTACAACCTTAACATCTTGTTCCATTTTTCTAAGCGCGCAGCTCTTGTATTTTTTTGTTATCGGGTGCGTCATTTTTTTCATTAGCCCCGGTGTATATGCTCCGTTCATAATACTTGTTTTTTGTGTGAAGTGTACATTTAGTATACTTACACGTTTTTTAAAAAATTTACAAAAATTAAGTAAATTTAAAAATTGTTATGTAATATAGGATCTATTATATAATATATTACTCCTATCTAGATATTATACGTAGTATAATATCATTAGGGGCGGGAGGAGGATATATATAGTAGTTAAGATATAGTGGGTATTTGTATTATACCCCTAACTGATTGATAATCAACGGTTTACAAAATGCTTTTATTTTACCCGGGGGCCCCACTTATTTTATTTTTTAGTAAAAATGTTTTACGTTTTTATATATATATAATTTACTATTTATGTTTATATTTTTATACATACTAGTTTACAGACTTAATATTATAATAAGTTGATAATATCTATGTAATAAGAAAATAAATAATAAAAGATATAATGCGAATATTAATAATAAATATTTATGACAATATGACATACAAAGATACTTTGCGCAATGACAACTTGACATATTCATTTACTAAACAATATTACAACTTTAATACTACAACAACTAGATAATATATATAAATAAAAAATATGAAAATAACTTATAATAAACTACAAAATATTTTACCAAACGACGAAATTCATTACATATCTGACTCAACTCAATTCTTTATTGAAAATGAAATAAAATCTAAAAAATTTAAAAATAATACTTTTATTCTATTCGAATATACAATTGACTATTTTCCAAATACTATAAAACTATTACAACAAAATAATATTAAATATTCTATTCACACTGACGAACTTGACTTAAAATATATAATAATATAAATACAAACTTAATACAATAACTAATTGATAATATAATAAACTAAATAACTTAAATATAATAACTTAAAATTAAAATTATGACTAATACTATTAACTCAAAAAGATTTGTTCTTAGACAATCTCTAATCGGTAAAAATCAAACAATCAATGTTACTTTCAAAAATGGCAAAACTGCTACATACAATCACGATAAAGTGTTTGAAATTATGAAAGATACACTAACTAAATTACCTTGCTGGATTAAATACAAATCTTACACTGCTACTAATAATGTACCAGTAGCTGCAAGAGGTGTTGTTGAAGCACAGTAATCAACACCTTTCAAATCTAGTCTTGGAGCAGAGGTAGGTTTCGATTACCTACACTAGAACTAACTTAAATATAATAATTATGAAAAGAAAGTTTTCACACTATGCAATCAATGTAGTATTAATAGGTTTAACTTCACTGTTTGCTTTCGGATTTGTAAACCTAATGTATCACTTAATGTTTAATAACTATACAATAACTTTTGGCGGATGGTAATAAGAAAAACATATAACAATACGCTTCAATGCGACTGGTACTCGTGTACTATTGATGATGTTCAACACTCATCACCAATACGAGCAAATGTAGAAGCTTGGCGAGATGACAGACTTAAAAACTCTGATTACTATAAAGAATTAGCAGATATAAGACGAGAAGGTTTATCTGCTATGTATAAAAACAACCATAATAATTGGACAGGTGACTAAAATGAAAAGAGATTTATATAGATTTGCGAAAGCAAGAAAGAAAAAGAGAGTAGAACTATTTAAACTAAGCTCTGAAGAAATTAAAATGATAGAACACAACTATTATTGCAAATTTAATACAGCTTACTATCGATAATATAATAAAAATAACTTATGAACACAATTAAATTTACTTCTAAAACAACTTGCAAACTAAATGGTGTTGACTATAAAGGCTATTTAGTAGGCGAACTTCCAAACTCATTTGGCTTTATTTACAATGAAAACAAAGAACAAACTGGTAAATCACACTGGTTTAACTACAAAGGTTTAACATTTATAGAAAAAACTTTGTTACCATGGTAGTTACTAACATGAAAGAATTATGCGAGTACGTTTCAAATAAAAGAAAAGCTCGCAAGCATCAACACCAAGCAGTTATTAGAATCAATGGTAGCTGCTCTGGTTTGACAGAAAAAGAATATAGATATGTAAAGCATGGTCAAAAAAAATCGTTTCCTAAACAATATAAAGCTGCTTACAGTAAAATATGGCGTGGAAACAATGAAAAGTATGACTTAAAAACTTTTAAATTATGAGACAAATTGACGATATGGTATGGTTAGATGAAATAGACGAGTATGTAACCATACAAGAATATAAAGAATATGTAAAGTATTTACAAACAAAATACAATCACTAATTGATAATATTAATAAAAAAATGTACTGTAAATGTGGAAATACTGTTCACCCAGTTCGTATCGAGCTAGGTTATAACAACTGTGTAAGTTGTAGTTCGACTAAAAAAGTTAGCTATATACCTATCATAGCAAACAAACAAGTTCTTGAGGTACAAATAGTATCGCAAGAACTATCCGCTGCAGTACACAAATCATGGCGACGAAAATAAACAAATACGAACGAGCATTATATCTATTGATTATATGTGGCATCTGTTTCTTTTGTGGTGTGTTTTATACATACTACAAAATAGATCAGCGGTTATGGAATGAAGAAATATTAAAAGCTCGCGACATAGAAATTAGATATTTAAATTATCCAACTAAAAGAAATTATAAAAAAGACGACTTAGAAAGAATAATATATGGAAATAAATAGACCAAAAAAAGGTAGAAAATATGTATATGTACTAGATTTTGAAGATGGTAGAGTATATAGATATGATGTATGGTTAAATGATTCAGAAGAAATAGAAGAATATTTAACAGACATGGGACACTCAATGAGTAATTGTGAGTGGATGGTAACAAGATTTAAACGAGTAATAAAATAATATGAACACTAAAAAAGCATACGAATTAGAAAAAGAAGAAATAGTTGATAGAGAATCAGCATATCTTTGTACTGAACTAGAAAGAGCATTAGATAGAATCATAGAATGGACAGATCCACTTGATGAAGCTATGTTCAATAAAATTAAAGCATCAGCCATTAAATTATTAAAAGAATGGCACTTGTAATCATTGATAGATAGTTAGACGAGTAGCTTAATTAGATAAGAAATAGGAGATGAAAGTCACACTAACTTATACATAAGTGAATAGCTAACCGTAACTTACATGTAGCGATTGAGTGGTTGTAAGTTGTTAGGTATCAATAGATTACATAACCCGGCTTAACAGTAAATCGACGCCTTGGCTTCCTTGAGGTATCAGTTGTACAAAGCCAGTCGTAGTGACAGCCGGGTAAAATATTAGCGGGATAGAGCAGTGGCCAGCTCGCAAGGCTCATAACCTTGAGGTCGTAGGTTCGAATCCTACTCCCGCAACTATATGACAATATGTCAATTTGTGACAAAATGTCACGTTTACAAACTTAATATTAACACTAATTGATAATATATTAAAATAAAAACTATGAAAAACGTTTGGCAACAACTAAAGCCTCATTATCAAATTAAGATTAGACAGGCTTCACACAAATACCATTCAGCTAAAAGACTTAAGTATACACTTATGGCTTCAGATGGTTGGTATGATTTACAACTAGATACTATTAGATCTATACTAATGTTTACCGACAAGCACAGTTTTGATGTTAGCGGTACAGATATTATGTATGGAACAGAATTTTTAAAACCCGAATCAAATGACTAAATGGAAAAAACAACAATTACAACTAGAAAATGCATACGCTCAAGCTATGCTTCACGAAGACGGTATCGTAGAAGTTACCACGAAAAGACAGTGGGCAAACGGTACACGTCAATTTAAATTACCAACTGGTGAATTACTAGCATCTTACAAATCAGGTTATGTACGTAGATGTGATAGCAGCGATAGAATATGGCAGCTAAATCCTAAGTACAAACGTGAAATAAGATGGGTATTTCTTGATGGTAATGAGCTAGTTAACAGAAGATATACTACGTGGTCAAGAGCACTGATCTGGTCAGGATTAGCTAGATTAAACTTCTTACACAATTACGCAAAGAAAAATTACTTAAATAAATAAATATGGCAGAACTATTAACAGATGAGATAATCATCGAACAACTAGAAAACGATGGCATCATGCAAGAGCCAGATGGTCCTTGGCTATTAGAGTATATCGAAGAACATTACGGTGGTAAACTAGATAACAGTAGTGATTTTGTAGACAACAAGTGGACTTTAAAAATATATAGTGAATCAACAGCTGATTGCTATGATATATACTGGTGTACTCATGAAGATAGACCTTATGTATCACAAGATGGCTACTACTATGAAGACTATGCAGAATGGTCAGATCAAGCAGTACAAGAACTAACTAGTGGTAGTGATGTATGGGTAGACCCTTGCTTATGGTCAGATATGGAATATGATTTTAATTACGAGCTTGAACAATGGTGGCAAGATGTGTATGATGAATTATATGAACAAAAGAAAGAAGAATTATTAGATACAGAAGAATATTATGAAGAAGATAAATAGCACATTACCTGATTGGTTTAACGGTACAATCTATGACGAAGGTGATACAGTTACAAATCCGTTTAGCGGTGAATCTTATGAATTAAATGCTGGTGAATTATCAATGTACGACTTAATTATGGGAACTACTTATGTTGGTGATCATAGAGGTTGGGACGATGAAATGATAGATTTACATCAAAAAGCTTTATCTTGGTTTAGAACTGTAAACCCTAAAGCTTATATGGTCTTACTAGACTAAACAAAGGGCGTGAATTGGTTAGACTACGCACCAGGGTATCCCATGGTTGGTAGTAACGCAGGTTCGAATCCTGCCACGTCCACTAAAATTTAAATTATGGCAACAAGAAACTTAATAATGGTCGTAGACCGTAAACACAGTAGTAAATACCCAGAGGGTTTTGCTATACATCCAGATCTTGTTAATAAGTATAGTTGTGTTAATATGTACATGCACCATGACGGTTATCCTGAATGGCAAGGTGTACAAATTGCTAACTGGTTATTGGCTAAGAATAATGGATGTAAAGATGGTAGTAGATTAGCATCTAAATTAGTACATGATATGTATTATGATAGCTGTTACTTATTTCCTGATGCAGAAAATATAGATCACGAGTATAGATATATAATATGGAGTGGTGATAAAGATAAGATACACGTAAGTTGTTGGAATATGTATTCTAATGAAATAGTATTTGTATTAAAACCTGAAAAGATTATATCTAAATATATGGAAGATATGGATTATACTGATTTTTCTAATGGAGAAACTAGATATGGAGATAAAATTAAACATATATTTGATTCAACCCTTAATGAAAAAGAAGAAATAGCTAAATATAATAAAGTTAGGGCTAACGCTCAAAAGATTATAGACATCCTAACCCAATAGTAATACATAGATAAATATTTCATATTTATTATGAATATAATTATATTATTACATGTCTAAAACAAGAATTACATTACAAACAAAATATTATAACCTATTGATAATATGACTGACGATGAAAAAATTTTATTTGCTACATTCGTAGCAGATTTAGTTGTTGATAAGTTGAATAGTCAATTTAGTTTTAAGTTAGATAATCAAGAGGTCAGCGACATTACGTTCAACGACCTCTTTGATTCAAAGTTTGATTTAAACGATGACACAGAAGAAAAACTTGTTGCTGAATTGGCAAAACTTACAACGCTTCTAGCTATATACGAAGATAAAGAGCAGTATGAAAAAGCTAGAGAAATAGAGAAAAAGATAAAAATAATAAATAAAAAGCTTAATAACCTATGACGGAATTAAAACCTATGCTTGCACATAAGTATGACGAGAAAAGAATAGACTGGTCAGAACCTGTGTACATACAACCTAAACTTGACGGCGTCCGCTGTCTGTTTACTAAAGACGGTGCGTATTCTCGTACCGGTAAACAATTTAAAAATCTAGCTCACATCGAGTTAGCACTTATATCGTTTTTTAAGCAACAACCAGATGTTGTACTCGATGGCGAATTATACAACCACAAGCTTAAAAATGATTTTGAAAAGATTATTTCATTAGTTCGTAAGCAAAAGCCTACAGCAGATGATAGACTAGATGCTCAGCACTTAGTACAGTTTCATGTATACGATTATTTTGATGGTGTCATGTATGACAGTTACAAAACTCGTATGCAACAATTGACTTGCTCAGATATTTATGATGCGCAAATTAAACACGTACCAACATTACTAGTTGATACATATAGTTATGCTAGAACTTTACATGAAGAGTTTTTAGAAGATGGATACGAAGGTTCTATCATTAGACTGAATGGTTTATACAAACATGGTAGATCTTACGATCTAATGAAATTTAAAGACTTCAGTGATGCTGAAGCAACTATTGTAGGTTATGAACTAGGTAAAGGCAAAAGGACAGGCACGCTTGGCAAGTTTCTGATGATGGATGACGAAGGTGTACAGTTCGGTTGTCCACCGGGCAAAGGCTACAACTACAAGGATCTGTCAAAGATGTTGCTTAACATTAATGACTATATTGGTCAGCGTGCAACCTTTACCTATTTTCAACGAACACAAGCAGGTAGTTACAGACACCCGCTATTTAAATGTATTAGAAATTATGAGTAAATTAATATGGCAACTATACAACGACAATATGATAAGTTACGAGGTAGCAAACCTCTTATTAGACAAACATTATAATAGACTGGAACATAAGCGATACAAATGAATATATTTTATTTAGATAAAAGTCCGTATTTAGCGGCAAAGCACCAGTATAACAAACATGTTGTAAAAATGATCTTAGAATCAGCTCAAATGCTTTGTACTGCGCATCATGTTTATGGTAATGCAGAACAAAAATTAAATGTACCTTACAAGCAAGCTCATTTAAATCACCCATCAACAATATGGGTTAGACAATGCAGGGCTAATTACAGATGGTTATATTTACATATGCTAGCGTTAGGTAATGAATACACAGAGCGATACGGTAAAACACATATGACAATACATAAGTGTGCTGAATTTTTAAACGTACCGCCTGTACATATACCTGATGGTGATTTTTGTGAACCACCACAAGCTATGCCTGATCAATATAAAGTTCCAGGTTGTAGCATTACTGCGTATTGGAATTACTATGAAGGTGAAAAGTATACTGTGGCTAACGCAGATGAAATGATAATAACAAGACCAAAAGAATATGAGAAGAAAATTATATAAACATTTAATAGAAACTAATTATAGAAATGTAGCTTCTATTATTAAACAATTTAAAAAAGCTAGAAAGAAAAGAAAATGAAAAAATATAGTGTAGCAAACTACATTCGGTATAAAGAAGACTTAAAAGCTTCTATGCCAGAAGACAAACCATATAAAGAATATACAAGACAAGAGCTTATTGTAAAGTTTTTACCTTTAGTAGAAACTATGGGTAGAAAATTTTCAACTAGCGATCAAGCATCTGGAGTATTAACTATTATGGATTTTATACAGTGTGGTGCCGAAGCTTTAACAAAAGCTGTAGACAGACTAGACTGGGAAACACTTGAAAAATCAGATGATATAGAAAAAACATTAAAATCATTTTTTAGCAAACGTATTAAAGGTGGTATACGTAGACGTATAGATATAAATAGAGGTAATATAAGAATACCTGAACACAAGCTAAATGAAATGCGTAAAACTAAAGATAAAAAAGTTGTTGAAATGTTTTTTAATAGTATATTTTTATCAATAGATGCTAAAGTAAACGATGAAGATATGTTTAATCAAATACCTGATAAATCAGAACCATACAACATTCATTTAATGAATTTATATTTAAAAAGTTTAATGCAAAAGCATTTAGAATTTGCTGAATACGAAGTGTTAAGATTAAGTTATGGTTTAGATGAAGACAAGCTTTCAGCTAAGCAAATAGCAGAAAGATTAGGTATTGATGGGGCAAGTAATTATGTACGGATTTCTGAGTTAAAAAAGCAAGCCGTACAGAAGCTTATAGACAATGTTGATCACTCGCAAGTGCTTGATTATCTGTAAGTTAGATATGTAAAATAATATTAAAACATGTAATTATAATACTATGACCATATACGAAAAATTATCACAAATTCAAACAAAATTTAAGTCGAAAAAAAGTAGATTTAATTCGTTCGGCAAGTATTACTTCAGGTCAGCCGAAGACATTCTCGAAGCTACAAAACCCTTTCTGTTAGAGTTAGGAGTTACCGTAACAGTTAATGAAGAGTTGATTGCAACAGAGCCTATGCCTGTTATACAAACAACTGCTACAATAACTGATGGTGAAGGAAAAATTACAGCTACATCAGTAGTTGGAGTTGATCTTAATCAAAAAGGTATGCAAGCACCTCAACAGTTTGGGTCAGCATCGAGTTACGCAAAGAAGTATGCATTAGGAAATTTATTTCTAATTGATGATACTAAAGACAGTGATGCAACTAATAATCACGGCAAAGCTAAAAGTAAATTAACTGACATAATTGCAGCTAAAAACTTTATTGCTAACGGTGGTAAAATAGATGCTATTAAGGCTAAGTATCAATTAACATCAGCACAAGAAGCTGAACTCAAAACTCTCTAATGAACAAAGAAAATGTAATTGAAAAGCTACGTGATGACAAAAATTACTATGGTGACTTTGGTAAAAAGTATCTTAGTAATTCTGACATTAAAGCTTTACTTACAAATCCTTTAGCTTTAGGAAAGCCTAGCGAGCCTAGGCCTGCTTTCTTAGTTGGCGGATACTTTCATACCGCTATACTAGAACCAGATAAACTGAAAAAGTACAAGGTTATACCTTCGTCAACTAGGAATACTAAAGCTTACAAAGAGATGTCTGGTGGTGAATTATGCTTGTTACAACATGAAGTTGATGCAATAGAAAAGTTGTCTGATATTATGTTAGACAATGATGTATGCAAAGCAATGATACGTGATAGTAACACAGAATATGAAACTCCAGGTATTAAAGAGATTGAGGGCGAAATGTGGAAGGGCAAAGCAGATATTATAAATCACAATGAAAAATTAGTAATTGATTTAAAAACTACTAATGATATTCAAAGATTTAAATGGTCTGCTTCTAAATATAATTACGACTCTCAAGCTTATATTTATAGTGAGTTGTTTGGTTATGAAATGATTTTTATTGTAATAGATAAAAACACAGGACAACTCGGAATATTTGACTGCTCACCAGAATTTTATGCTAAAGGTCAAGACAAAGTCCAACGAGCAGTGGAAGCTTATAGATTATTTTATAAGCAAGAAGGTTTTGATCCGAAGCAGTATTTTATTAATAAAACACTTTAATTATGCCTAGAAAAAAATTAAATTTAAAAGTATGCAGTGTAACTGGATTAGAAACTAGTGAAACAAATTTTTACAAAAATCAGAACCACGTTAAAGCTGTAGACAATTTAAGAAGAACTACAAATGCTACTAAAGAGCAATTGCAGAGAATGTTTAACCAAATAAATCAATACGCATAATATGGCAGGAATTATTAAAGGTAGTATTAACCTTGCTGAAATACCTAAAGATAAAATTATCGATGGTAAAAAAGGTAAATACTTACCAATATCAATTACGATTAACGATGAGGTCGATCAGTTCGGCAACTTCGGTCCAATCATAGTTGATCAGTCAAAAGAGGAAAGAGATGCTAAGGTTGCTAAGAAATATCTTGGTAACGTTAGAGTTGTGTGGAGCAACGGTACTTTCCCTGATGCACCAAAGCAAGGAGCACCAGCTCCAGCTTTGAAAGCAGCAGCAGTTGAAGTAAAAGATGATTTACCATTTTAATTAAATCTAAATGCAAGTAGAACAATACGAGATCAATGGATTTGTTATTGACCAGTTCAATCAATATAATCTAGAGCAGAATAAACAGGGCATATGTCCTATTTGTTCTCATGATAGAAAACCCGAAAATCGTAAGAAGAAATGTGCTTCATACGACTGGGAACGTGGTCTTGGAACTTGCCACAACTGTGACACCACTTTTCAACTACATACGTATCAACGTAAAGGAGCAACTGATAAAGAATACGTTAGACCAGTTGATCCACCAAAAGAGGAGTTTAATATTCCTCGTACTAAAGTAGCTGAGTGGTTTAAAACTAGAGGTATATCTACTAGGACCCTAATTGATCTTCAGATCAGTGAGGGTCCTGAGTATATGCCACAAACCGGTAAGACCGAGAACACTATAAAGTTTAATTATTATGTCGGCGATCAACTTATTAATGTAAAATATAGAGATGGCCGTAAAAATTTTAAACTATACAAAGGTGCTGAAAAAGTATTCTATAATATTAACAGCATAGTAGGTTATGATAGTTGTGTTATAACTGAAGGTGAAATGGATGTACTTGCTTTACACGAAGCGGGTATTAAAAACTGTGTATCTGTACCTAATGGTGCAACAATAACACATAATAATTTAGATTATCTAGATAATTGTATAGATTATTTTGAAGATAAAAAACAAATTATATTAGCGTTAGATACTGATGCTCCTGGTATAGCATTACGTACAGAGTTTGTTCGTAGACTAGGTGCTGAGGCTTGTTTTCTTGTAGACTTTGAAGACTGTAAAGATGCTAATGAATACTTAATAAAATATGGCAAAGAAAAACTTAAGCAAGCGATCGACAAAGCAAAAGCATATCCTTTGGAAAATGTCACAACGTTTAAAGACATCGAGGGAGACGTTAAGGACTTTGTTAAAAATGGATTCAAGCCAGGTTATCAAGTTGGTTTACCCAACTTTGATAGTATTTTTTCAACTTATACTGGTCAGTTCATTACTGTTACTGGGATACCTAGTAGTGGTAAGTCAGATTTTGTAGATCAAATGTGTGTAGGCTATAATAAAAATTATGGCTGGAAAACAGGATTTGCATCGCCAGAAAATACTCCAAACTATTTACATGCACACAAGTTAATGCGTAAAGTATGGGGCAGTATGCCAAACGTAGATGATATAGATACAGATAAATGGAAAGAAGTAGCAGATCATGTAAATGATAATTTCTTTTTTATAGACATGGATAAGTACAGTCTTGAATCAGTGCTACGCAAAGGCGCAGAACTTGTTAAACGTAAGGGTATTAAATGTTTAGTTATTGATCCTTTTAATAAAGTTAGAGATAAAAATGCTAGCTCGTTAGATGTTAATACATATACCATGGAATACCTAACTAAGATAGAAAACTTTGCTAAAAAGTTTGATGTGCTCGTGTTTATTGTAGCACATCCTACTAAAATGTATAAAGATAAAGATGGACAAATCGAAGAACCGAACATGTATAATATTAAAGGGGGAGGTGAATGGTATGACGCGAGTTATCATGGCATTCTCGTACACCGCGATTATGATGCAAAGACTGTCAAGGCAAAAGTCCTTAAAGTTAAGTTTCAAAATCTCGGCGAAAACGGTGCTGAGTGTCATTTTAAATGGGAGCCAAATTCAGGTTCATTCATACCACATATAGTAGATCAGATTAAAGAAGAACCAATGCCTTGGGAATAAATGCCACGAAAAAAGAAAGATGTAATGGGACAGTATATGCCTACTACGCAGGAAATGGAAGCGTACAGGTGGTGTATAAACAACGGAATATATATATCCCCATTTGCGAATGGAGAAGGAGCTTGGTACATTGATATAAAGATAAACAATAAAAACAATAGATCACCGTTAACATATGGTCCAGTATCAATATGGATACAGATGTACGAGTTCTATAAATATTATTATAAAAAATATGCGCAGAAAATTTAAAAATGCAGACGAAGCTTATAATTATTTTCTTGATAAAATAATTACAGAC
>Ga0208162_1000532_pt1 | contig 21944 bp, 19 predicted proteins | sample CB_VirMetaG_4_FD_184539 | JGI IMG/M metagenome (GOLD analysis project Ga0208162, IMG submission 184539) | Freshwater to marine saline gradient viral communities from Chesapeake Bay - CB_1508_1M Viral MetaG (SPAdes) (version 4) | ecosystem: Environmental > Aquatic > Marine > Coastal | place: USA... | reverse complement strand
CAATTCTAAAATAGTATTTGATATAGAAGCTGATGGTCTACATCCAAATAATGTGTGGTGTATTGTAGCTAAAGAAGTAGATGGTAAGTTATATACATTTGACAACACACAAATAGAAGAAGGTATTGAGTTCTTACAACAAGCTGACACACTTATAGGTCACAACATTATAGGTTACGATATACCTGTGTTGGAAAAACTTTATGGTGCTAAGTTTGATTGTAAGATAGAAGATACATTGGTTATGTCAAGACTATTCAATCCTATTCGTGAGAATGGACATAGCTTAAAAGCTTGGGGTTGGAGAGTCGGTATGTTAAAACAAGAACAGCCTGAAGATTTTGATTCATATACTCTTGAAATGTTAGAGTATTGTATTCAAGATGTTAAACTTAACGAAGCTGTATATAAATTTTTAATCAAAGAAGGTAGTATCTTTAGTGCAGATTCTATTAAGCTTGAGCATGATGTAGCTAAAATAATCAAACAACAAGAACTTAATGGATTCTTTTTCAATACTCAACAAGCTATGGAACTTCTTGCTGAACTTAAAGCAAAGCAACTTGCTGTTGAAGATGAAGTACATAATACATTCAAGCCTAAGTTAGTTGATGATAAGTTAGTAACTCCTTATGTTAAGAAAGATGGTGAGTTATCTAAACGAGGATTGACTGATGAAGAATACGATAGATGTATTAAGACACAGAGTGTTGAACCTTTCATGAGACAGAAGTTGGTTGACTTTAATCTTGGTAGTCGTAAACAGATTGGTGAATATCTAATTGACTTTGGATGGAAACCTAAAAAGTTTACACCAACAGGTCAGCCTATTGTAGATGAAGGTACTTTGAAAAAGATTGAACACATCCGAGAAGCTAAACTTATTGCAGACTTTCTTTTATATCAAAAGAGGATCGCACAAGTTACATCTTGGATAGATGAACTTAAAGATAACAGAGTACATGGTAGTGTTATACCTAATGGAACTATCACAGGAAGAATGACACACAGAAATCCTAACATGGCACAAGTACCTAATGCAGGTAGCCCTTATGGTAAAGAGTGTCGTTCTTGCTGGACTGTTCCTGAAGGACATAAACTTGTAGGTATTGATGCTAGTGGATTAGAACTTAGAATGTTAGCCCACTATATGAATGACCCTGAATATGTAGAAGAGGTTGTAAATGGTGATATACATACTACCAATCAAGAACTTGCAGGTCTTAAAACTAGAGACCAAGCTAAGACATTTATCTATGCTTTAGTTTATGGTGCAGGTGATGCTAAGATAGGTAGTGTTGCAGGTGGTGGTATTAAGAAAGGTAAAGAATTAAAACAAACTTTCTTCAAGAACTTACCATCACTTAGAAGTCTTAAAGATAAAGTACAGAAAGCTTCTGAACGAGGATTCTTAAAAGGTCTAGATGGTCGTAAGATATATGTACGTAGTCAACATGCTGCTTTGAATACATTATTACAAGGCGGGGGTGCCATTGTTATGAAGAAAGCTATGTGTTTTCTTGAAGCTTTAATAAAACTAAATAATATTAATGCAAAATTTGTAGCTAACATTCATGATGAATGGCAAATAGAAGTTCCTGAAACTCAAGCTGAGTTTGTAGGAGAGCTTGGAGTTAAGGCTATTGAACAGGCATCTGAATATTTTAATATGAGATGTCCCTTGACAGGTGAATATAAAGTAGGAGATAATTGGTATGAAACACATTAAAGAAAAGTCTGCTAGTAGAAAAGGAGACTTAGCAGAATATTATGCTGTGACTTGGTTATGGGATAATGGATATGAAGTATTTAAAAACTGTGGATGTGATGGGTTAATAGACTTAGTAGTTAGAGACCCTGAAGGTAACATTAAATTAGTAGATGTTAAGACAGCAGGTTTAAAGAAAAGAGTAAATCAGGTTGCACATTGGCAATCAAAATCAACAAGAACTCCGGAACAAGTAAAGGCAGACGTTAGGTTTTTACTATTCATTCCTGAGACAAGAAAATTAAGGTGGGTAAAACATCGTGAAAAGTAATAAAAATATTGACAAAACTAAAATAGATAGCTATAATAAATTTACGTCTGAGTCAGGACATTGGTATGCTCAAGACGGAGAACCTATGTACACAATCATAGGTGCTAATGGTAAAGAAAGGAATACAACTCTTAGAGATGCTAAAAGTTTAGGGCTTGTACCTTCGGTTACTACCATACTAGGTATGATAGCTAAACCATCATTAGAAAACTGGAAGATAAATCAAGCTTTAAATTCTGCTATCACCCTTGAAAGAAAGGAGGGAGAATCGTTTGACTCTTTTGCTTACAGATGTAAGTTAGATTCAAAGAAGATTGGCATAGAAGCTGCGAAGAAAGGAACTAAGATCCACTATCAAATTGAAAAAGGATTCTTAGGAATATCTAAAACTAAACCTTACAAGAAAGTTAAAGCATGGCTTGATGAAAACTTTCCTGATGAAGAATGGATAGCAGAAGATTCTTTCTGTGCTGATTCAGGGTATGGTGGTAAGATAGATTTATATTCTAAATCTGGAATCTTTGTAGACTTTAAAACTAAAGATAACTTAGAAGGCAAAGATCCTGCTAAATTAGTATACGATGAACATGGTATGCAGTTGTCTGCTTATGCACAAGGCTGTGGCTTTGATAATCCACAAAGAGTTTCTATCTTTGTAGATAGGGCTGATACAGGATTAATCTCGTGTCATATATGGGACGAAGAATCTCATGCAAAACACTTGGGAATGTTTAATAGTATCCTAACATATTGGAAGCTAGTTAAGAACTACGATTCTTCTATTGACAATGCCTAAAAGAGTACCAAGAAAACCAAGACCTAAAAAGGTTGGAGTTCCTAAAGGCTATGATAGTGTTTGGGAATATGAAATACATCAAACAGTTTTAAAAGATTGGAATCATCATTGGGATAACATAAACTATGTAGTTAAGCATAAGTATGAACCTGACTTTGTTAAAGTTATAGATGATAAAACAATTTTGATAGAAGCTAAAGGTAGATTTTGGGACTATGCAGAGTATAGTAAGTACATACATATTAGAAAAGCTTTACCTGATAATTATGAGTTAGTGTTTTTATTTCAGAAACCTTTCTCTCCAATGCCAGGTGCTAAAGTAAGGAAAGATAAAACAAAAAGAACTCATGCCGAATGGGCAGAGACAAATAATTTTAGATGGTATAATGAAGAAAGCATACCAAAGGAATGGAAGAGCAGTGAATTATAAATTTAGAGAAGATAAAATATTAAATGAAATAAAATCTTATATAGGAAATACATACAATCAACATTACTCTAATGGTAAGTATCAAGCAACAGATATTATATTAGATACTGGACACGGGGATGGCTTTGCTATGGGTAACATAATGAAGTATGCTATGAGATATGGAAAAAAGAATGGTAAAAACAGAATGGACTTGCTTAAGATTATTCATTATGCTATAATAGCTTTATACTTAGAGGAACAAGATAATGGTTGAAGATAAAATAGGAACTAAGCCTTACTTAGGAATTGAAATAAACTATGATAAAGAAAAAGAATTTGATAAATTTAGTTTAGATACACTCAAAGATAGATATTTTTGGGAAGGAGAAACACATGCCCAAGAAGCATTCGCAAGAGCCTCCGTCTTCGGAGCAACATACAAAGGAGAAACCGACTTCGAGTTGGCTCAAAGACTTTATAACTACTCTTCCTCTCGTTGGTTCATGTTCAGCACTCCTATTCTTAGTAACGGGGGAACCACTCGTGGGCTTCCTATCAGTTGTTTCCTCAATTATGTTCCTGACAGCAGGGGTGGTTTATCTGCTCACTATGATGAGAATATATGGTTGGCAAGTTCAGGTGGAGGCATTGGTGGATATTGGGGTGATATTAGGAGCAACGGTATTTCAACTACTCACGGCAGTCGTTCTACTGGTTCTATTCCTTTCATCCATGTAGTTGATTCACAGATGTTAGCCTTTAACCAAGGCACAACAAGACGTGGTAGCTATGCAGCTTATATGGATATAAGCCACCCTGAAATTGAAGAGTTTATTAACATGCGAAAAGAATCAGGTGGAGATATAAACAGAAAGAATCTTAATCTACATAATGGTGTAAACATTACAGATGCTTTTCTAGAAGCTGTAGAAAAAGATGAAGACTGGAGATTGATAGATCCTAAGACTAACGAAGCTGTTAAGACTATCAATGCTAGAGATTTATGGTGGCAGATAATAAATGCTAGAGCAGAAACAGGTGAGCCTTACATGGTGAACATCGATACTTGTAATAAACATTTACCTAAAGCACAAAAAGATTTAGGTTTAAAGATAAGACAAAGTAATTTATGCTCAGAGATTACGCTTCCAACAGATGAAGAAAGAACAGCAGTATGTTGTTTATCATCTGTAAACCTAGAACACTTTGATGACTGGTCGAAAGACGATATGTTCATTGAAGATTTAATAACCATGCTTGATAATATACTACAGCATTACATTGATAATGCAGTAGACACAGAACAATTAGGAGAATACAGTGCAAATTTTAAACGCTTTCAAAAATATATTAAAGAAGGTAAGGAAGGCTTTACCAAGAGTGCCTACTCAGCGTATCGAGAAAGGAGTCTCGGTCTCGGTGCTATGGGCTTCCATGCTTATCTTCAATCTCGTAACATCCCTTTCGAAGGGATATACGCTAGTGGTTTCAACTATAAAGCATTCTTGTATATCAATACTAGAGCAAATGAAGCGACTAAAGAACTGGCTGTTAGAAGAGGAGAGGCTCCTGACATTCATGGCACAGGTAAAAGAAACGCTAACTTATTGGCTATTGCTCCTAACGCTAGTAGTGGGATTATATGTAGTGGTACTTCCCCTTCTATTGAGCCTTTCCGTGCTAACTGCTATACTCACAAAACTTTGTCAGGGTCTTACCAAGTTAAGAACAAGTATCTCGAAAAAGTTCTCAAGTCTAAGGGGCTTAAAGGCAAAGAGTTAGATGCTATATGGAAAAATATATCAGGTAGTGATGGTTCAGTTCAACACTTAGATATTCTTACTGATGATGAAAAAGAAATATTTAAAACTGCGAATGAGATAAATCAAATATGGATTGTCGAACACGCACATCAAAGACAAGAGTTTATATGTCAGGCTCAGTCTGTTAATCTGTTCTTTACTTTACCAAAGGCAACAGAGCCTCAAGAAGTACATGATGAATACATGCAATATGTTAATGATGTACACTGGTATGGTATGAACAAACTTAAATCGCTTTATTACTTTCGTTCTAATGCAGCAAGAACTGTAGAGAATGTAAATACTAAAGTACAACGAATAAATTTAGAAGATACAGAATGTATCGCATGTGAGGGATAATATGGCTAAAAAATATATACACGTTAATCAACATAAGATTAGAGCAAATAAAAAACATGGTACTAACGAACCTGTTATTACTATTAAAGAAGGAAGAACAAACACTTATTGTCACGAAGTAAAAGTTTTAGGAGAATGTATTATTAGATATGGTGGTAATGATAAACCTATATTACCTTGCGGTGCTAGAGTTGTTATTGAAACTAATTCTGATTATAAAATAATTAAACCTGAAAAATATGTGGAGGCAGAAATATGAGCTTATTAAAAACTAGAGATTACTACAAACCATTTGAATATCCATGGATGTTTGACTACTATGTACTACAGAATCAAATGCATTGGATGCCTGAGTCTGTTCCATTACATACAGATGTTAAAGATTGGCAAGAACTCACAGATAAAGAAAAGAATTTACTTACACAAATATTTAGATTGTTTACACAGTCTGATGTAGATGTAGGTGCAGGGTATGTAGATAAATATATGCCTATCTTTAAAAAACCTGAAGCAAGAATGATGATGGGTTCTTTTGCAAACATGGAATCAATTCATCAACATGCTTATAGTTTGTTACTTGATACAGTTGGAATGCCTGAGATAGAGTATAAAGCTTTTGCAGAGTACGAAGAGATGTCAGACAAGCATGATTATGTTGGTAACTTTAAACCGCTTAAGTCTGATAAGACTACTATTGCAAAAACTTTAGCAGTGTATTCAGCTTTTACAGAAGGCTTACAGTTGTTCAGTAGCTTTGCTATTCTTTTAAACTTTCCAAGATTTGGTAAGATGAAAGGCATGGGACAGATTGTTACGTATTCTATACGTGATGAGTCTATGCACGTTGAAGCTATGACAAAATTATTTAGAGAGTTTATAAAAGAAAACATAGAAATATGGACAGATGATTTTAAGAAAGAACTTTATGATATATGTAGACATATGGTAGAGTTAGAAGATAAATTTTTAGATTTAGTTTTTGATATGGGAGACATACAAGGACTAACTAAAAAAGATATGTATGCTTACAATAGATACATAGCAGATAGAAGATTATTACAGCTTGGTCTTAAGACTAACTTTGATCAAAGAGAAAATCCTCTAGGATGGATTGACGAGGTAACAGGAGTAGAGCATCAAAACTTCTTTGAAGGTAGAGCTACTACATATATGAAAGCAGGTCTAAGAGGGAGACAAGATAATATTACATTTACAGGAATAGAAAGATGAGAACAAAAAGGGATGAAGCTACCCTCTTAGCTTACAAACTTATTTATAATAGAGCAGGTAACTTAGTTACTGAAAGAACTTCGGTAGATATTAAAGAATTAAAAAAGTATTTTAGTGTAGAAGAATACTCAACATTACAGACAGTAATGCGAGAAGCTACAAAAAAACTAGATGAAGTACATAATTATATAGAAGCTAACTTAAATGCTAGAAAAATGACAGAATAAAGAAAATTGAACTCACTGTATGCTCTGTATTAACATATCTGATAATACCTAATACGATTGCTTCAGATGTAACAACTTTTTAATACAGAGCTTCTCTGTTTGTCTCAGAGGATTTACCTAAATTGTGTAAATTTTTATAGGTTTTTCTTTTCCTTTTACATAAATTGGCTCAAGAGTTGCATAGTTTCCTGTGTAACTCTTAATTGTTTCATGACCTATGACTATATCTTTACCAACTTCTTTAGTAGAACTTTCCAATCTTGCGGCTAGGTTTACTGCATCACCTATTGCCGAGTAATCAAATCGTGAATCGCTTCCCATATTACCTACAACTGCCTCTCCTGTATTTATCCCTATACCTATCTCTATCCCTAAGTCGGCTTCAGCCATACGTTGGTGTATTTTCACAGCTGATTCAACAGCTTTTTGCTCATGGTCATTTAAGTCTATAGGTGCATTAAAGATAGCCATCATCGCATCACCAATATATTTATCTACCATCCCTCCACATTCTTTAACTGCATCAGCTTGAATAGTTAGTGCCTTATTCATAATCTCTGTTACTTGTTCAGGCTCTAGTTTTTCTGACAAGCTTGTGAAGCCACGAACATCTGTAAATAAAAACGTACATCTTCGTCTATCTCCGCCTAACTTCAGAAGCTCCGGATTATCTTGGAGTTGTTTGACTTGTCTTGGGTCAAGGTAATGTTCAAATTGTTTTTTAATTTGTTGTCTAAGCTTGTATTGCTTTCTAAAGTTTAGGTAGAATTGTAACGTGGCAATAAGTGTCATACTTGTCATACTCCAAGTCACATCTATGAGTATGTTATTTTGTATGACACTATATCCAAAGTAGCCTACTCCTGACATCAAACCACCAACTGATACAATACCCCATGTGATACCTAATCGTGCTATTAGAAAGGCTGTCAGTAAACCTGAGACACATAATAATAATAGTTCTACAAACAATCTATAGTCAGGTATCTGTGGCGTATCCATTAACATGCTTTCAGATAACGCAGCTTGAATTTTGTGAGGCTCTAATAAACCTACAGGTGTTGCAACTTGTGGTGATATTCCCTTGGCTGTAAATCCTACAAACACAAAAGAAGATTCAACATCCATCTCAGCTAGTGTAGTTTGTGGAGTGTCTACCCAACTAATCCACTTACGACCTAAACTATCTGTTGAAACGGGTGGAATACCTCTAACTCTAATCTGTTCTATTCCATTCAGATTTGTGACAATCTGATAAGTACGACCACCTCCTAGTATTTTTAAAACTTCTGTTCCAAACGAAGCAACCCACCCATTATCTGTTTGTTGTAGTAAAGGTATACGCCTTACTAAATTATCTACATCAACTGGTGCAGAGATAGCACCTTGACTAGCTGACTGTTTTAAAGGTTCTATGTTTTCTAAAAATCCTTGAGCTTTTGGTAAGGATACTATTGGTCCTTTTATAACTGTACCATGTGTAGCAGGATAAACTCCATTAGATATTTCAGGCATAGCTATAACACTTGCAGACTTAGAAAGCTCTAAAGCAAACTCATCATCACCACCTAGTCTATCTGCATGTGGAAATAACATAACCCATCCAACTCCATAAGCACCAGCATCCATAATTTTTTTATGAATACTTGCTAAGTCTTGACGAGGTAAAGGATATCCTCCCATTTTATCTAGGTCTTCTTCAGTAATATTAAGTATTTTAAAATGTCCGGTTGGTTCTTGTTGAGCTACTAAAGCGTCAAAAGTTTTTAGTCTTAGTACTTCAAGTGGAACAGCATTAAAAAGCAAAGGTAAAGTTAATAGTCCTAAAAGAATTGTAGACCACTTCATGTTAATCTCCTTGCGTTATTTTTATAGTAGAGTCTCCTCCACCATTGACAATGACCTGTGTACTCTTACCGTTTTGAATCATGATAACTGTATAAGCATTAGACCTATCTAAGTCTAGTCTTACAGTATCTTCTAGAGACTTGTAAAAGGTTATAAGGTTGTCAGTTAAGAATGTGTTGATTTGAGTGTTAGAGTCAAAGCCAACTTGAGTTCCTTTTAAATCTATGTCAGTCCTTAAAAGTGATTCAGTATTGTCTAACTCATTTACCTCTTCTATGATGTTTAGTAAATCTTCTAGAAAGTTTACATCAAGATAATTTATATCTAACTCTGTAAACTCTAACTCATCTTCTGCAAGATAGTCTACTTCTAAATCATCGAACTCAAGGAAGTCAACATCAAGAATATTAGAAACGCCATCTCCATCTTGTCCTTCATCTTCTTGTTCTACTTTCTGTGGTTCATTTACTATTAACATGTTATCAATTAACTCAAGAGTTAAGTCAAGGATAACGGGTTTGGTTGGTGCAGTCTCGTACATTGAAACTGTAGTAGCTTGGTAAGGTTTGTTAAGTGTTACCTGTCCCATAGCTGTTGCGACAACAATCTCTCCACTTGGAAGACCGTCATCGTCTGGTAATAATATAACTAAACTTCTCCCTAACTCATCTACAGTAACTGTAAAATCTGTACCACGAATAGCTATCGTAGCACTAGGAGTTTGTATTAGTATATTTTCTTTATCTATTGTAGCTAACTTACCAGTAATAAACCTTGCAGTACCACTAGCAAACTGAAGTGCCATCTTAGATTTAGACGGGTCGGGGTCGTATATAAACTCATCTATTATTAATTCAGAATGTTCAGTAAGTCTAACTTGACTGTCATCTAAAAAAGTAATGCCCAATCTTCCGTTAGAAGTTTGAACATTATCAAAACTATTTATGTCAAAATTTAATGAAGCTTGGTAAGTATCATCTCTGACAACTCTACCAGCTCCATTAAGTTCTGTTATGTTTCCAATATTAGCAGCTTGTGCCTGTACCTTGGTCATTTTGAATGACACAAACAGTACCATTATTACCGTTAGATATAATTTTAAGCCAGTCATTGTCTTGAGTACTCAGTTGTTGTATGTTGAATGTTCTACTGTTTCCTGTTTGGTCAAGATAAAAATACCCTCCGGCATATCCTGAACCTGTAAAGGTTACAGTGTTATCATCTCCATCAACATCTACATAGTTAGTAGCACCATCATAATTTATATCGAAATCAAAAGTGTTATCATCACCTTGAATAATCCAATCTAAATCTAGTGTTGCAGCTAGTGCAGTTGTACCATGGTCTAAGGTAAATGTGTTAGAGTTTCCAGTAACGTCAACATTATAATTAGAGTTATCAATACCAAAAGTATTTGTTGGGTCTCCTTGTATAGTAAATGTATTACTATCACCATCAAACTCAAAAAATCCTGTTATAGAATCACCATAAATATCACCTAAGAATTTATTAGTATCTCCTATTTGATTTATATCTAAAGTCATAGTAAGACCGTCTAAATCTAATGGAGTCACACTTCCTGCTGAAGATTGTAATCCACCTATAATATTGCCTGAACCTAACTGCTCTAAATCTATGTTAGCTGTAGCACCTGATTGGTCAACATATATTTCGTTATCAGCCCCGTATGTCGGCAATGCACTCAGCATCACAAACAGGCTTATCAATTTTAATATTTTCATATTTCCAATAGCCTCTCTCTATTCCTATATTTATAATATTTAATACACCTGTCTCTATTGCCTTTTGCAAAGCTATAGAAACAGATTCGTTCTCAGCTACACCACCTTCTATTTCTACTAGCTCTGTGCCAGTTTCAATAAAACGAAATACATCCTGAGAAACACTTGTGGATATAATACTTTTAGAAACTAAAGTTTCCATCAGTACTTCTCCTGTTGACACAGATACTAATCGTAATGATATAGTAACCGTATCTTCTCTGTACTGTTTACTGTTACCTATCCCTAGGTATCTAGCACCAGCACCTCCAGACCTGAGATTAGCTTCATAACTAATTACTCCTCCCTGAACTAGTAACCCTGCAAATAGCAGAGGTTTCATTTTGTTATCTTCCTTAAACTCTTTACGAGTACTTCTAATAAGTTGTCTTTCTTTTGTTAGGTCATCCAAGCCTACTCTTTCTACAACTCTAAAAAACTTTCCATTTGCTGTATGTTTAAAAGCTCTTATAAGAAAAGCTTCAGGAGCTTGTGTAATAGCTGTACTAAACAAAGCAAACGAACTATTACTTCTACGCTGACCTGTTAAGTCTTTAAAACTGTTAGGGTATATAGCTATAGTCGGCATCACTGTAGCCGGTGGTAAATTCTTTAATTCTTCTGACTGTAAATCTAATACTGAACTAGGCTTTATATCTTGAGTTAATACTAAGTCCTGATTCTGATTTAGTACAGCACAACTAGAAAGTAAAGCTACCGATAGGTAAAGATATAGTCGTTGTATTCCCATCACTGTCCGTTATGTTTAAAGTTATTATACCATCGACAACACTATATTCTATTCTGTTGCCCTCTAATTCTAATACGCCACTATCACTTGGAGTTTCACCAAACAAGTTCTCTACAAGCTGTCTAGATAACTGTGCATATATTCTAGACTCTAAGTTTCTTATAAACCTTGCGAGTGTTGTATTTTCTTTGTCTCTTTCTATTTCATCTTGTAACGCTTTTATCTCTGCTTTTAAAGCTGCCTTACGATTAAACTCTTGGTTCTGTATGGTTAGGTAATGTGATGATGTACCAACACCATTAAAGCTAGGACTTTTAAATTTAAATACTATTTCATCTGCAAAGACTTTAGAGTTACCCCAGAAAGCTAACAACATAAATCCAAATACTAATACCTGTACTATAGAAGCTACAGTAATTTGTTTTATAGGATGTACTTTTTCTAAATCATTTAAGTTCATAATTGCTCCAATACACTAAGAATAAATAGAAATACAAAAATAGTTATTACGGGTATCTCAAACTTAATCTTTTCTTTGGTCTTTCTTTCCATCTGCTCTCGCTAATCTATCAACATCTATTTGTACACCTAAAGCTGTACGCACCATAGAGTCTATACGTATCATATCGTTATCCATTTGTCTTACTCTATCTATTAATGCAACTATCATACCATGTTGTGTATCTAACTTTTTATGTACATCAGCTATTAAAGCACTAAAGAGTTTCCAAACCATCCATCCGGCAGCAACTGCAAAAGCTGCAGGAATCCCTACAGTTTCTAAGATGGTCATAAAGTCTCTAGTATCCATTATCTTCCTTTTGCTAAACTACCACCAAAGTACATGCCAATAATTGCTGATACTAAGTTAGTGTCTAATTGTGTAATTACAAGACCTTGAAAAGTTACCCAATCAAATACTTCTCTTCCTTCTTTAAAAAATAAAAAGCCGGGATTCCATTGTGTATATCCTACAGTAACACTTACATCAGGATAATATACAGCTACAAGTTTTGGTAAAAGAACAATAGCAAATACTGATGTTAGTGCTATGATTCTTCTAGTCCATGCAAAGCCTTTATCTTTTAATCCATGGTCAAGTGATTGTTTCTTAGCTTTCATATCAAACTCACCACGAGTTATAAGAAGTTTCTGAGCTTCTGCTTTAGCCTTACGACTTTCAGACCATATACTCATAACTCCACCAAGCACTGTGGAAGCTAACATTGTAACTATTTCAAAAGGAAATCCCATAATTAATAATTATTATAATAAAGTTCTTTTTCTTTTTGTGCTTTACGCCATTTTTCTTGCATGACATTTACATCGGGTCCTTGATTCCAATGATTCATCCAAGCTAATTCATGACTTAGTTCTCCAGTTGATAATTTATCAAGTGGTAAAGTACCTCTTTCTGCATCCATATAAAATAAAGCATCTTGTGTTTCTTCTGATAAAGTTGAAAAATCTAAATCTTTACCCTTTTGAGACAGTGCAAATTTTATTTCATCTGTTATAGGAGCATCTGGATATTCATCATAAAAATTTAAAGCTCTTTGTATAATAGTGTCGTTTCTATTACTTCCTAAACTTCCTTCAACTTGATATTTTCCTTTTGCTATACCATTACCTTCTTGAATAGTTTGTGGTCCTTTTCCTCTAGATTCTTGCCAAGCTACATCTTCAGCATATTTTTTTAAAAACTCTGTATCTTTATATTTTCTTTTAGCAGCTATAAGCTGTAAAATTTCACTAACAAAACCACCTTCAGCTAAACCTAATCTATCCATTTGACCTTTCAAAGCTCTATCTTCTGCATCTTGCATAAAGTCTGCAGTACTATTAAAAGGCATACCTGTTACTCTACTTTGCATTTCATCAGGCTCATCTTTTACATTAGGTACATCTTTAACTATACCACCTTTAGCATATGCTGGAACTATTGATATATCTTCTTCTTCATCTTTTGCAGTTCCACTAATTTGTTTATCTATAGCTCTTAAATTACTTCGTAATTCTTTTTTAGTTCCTTCACCTGCTAGTAAATCATAAGCTGAATAAAAAGGCAAATTAGTTCCTGCAATTTCTAACCAGCCTTTTCTATAAATCATACCATCAATTATATCTTGAGGTAGAGGACCTCCAACACCTTTAGCAAGACTTGCTATTGGACCAGCTCCAGCCTCTCCTGCTTCTGTGTATCTTTTAGAATAGTCTAATGGTCCTAATCCACCCCATCTTTGCCAACCATCCATGATTATTTCACCTGTAGCTTTAGAAGTTCCATCTACATTTTTATCAAAATATTCTGGATTTCTAATATAATTACCCATCATAGCAACGCTAGTCATAAGCAGCATAGTACCTGCAATTCTTGGTGCTGTTTGACCCGGATAATCTTTAATATCAGTTATAAATCTTTTTAATACAGTATTATTAAACACAGTAGGATACCCCGCAAATTGTATTAACATTTGAGCTGCAGGTGTAGAATACCACAAAGGTCTATTAGCTTCTGCAGTACTAGGATTTAATATTATTTCTTTTGTAAATCTATTAGCACCTGATAATAATTTAGTATCATAAAACTCTTGTTGTTTGGCAAGTCTTCCACTATAAACACCGTCTTTGTTTAAAGATTTTTTATAAAAGTTTACAGCTTCATCGGCATCTATACCTAAATCATTTAACTGTTCTATTAAAAATTGTTTGTCTTTTGCTTTTAAACCACCTTTAGAAAGTTTTTCAGCATTACGAACTATTAATCTTTTACCTGTTGTGAAAGCTGCTAATTGAACAGCACTTGTCCACTGTGTAAGTAAGTTAGTTTTAAAGAACATGTTTTGTAATTCTTTAGCTCTAGAACTTCCAAGTGCTTCACCATATAAACTTTCAATTCTATCCATTACAGATTGCTCTAAAGCTAATCCTGTTTGATAAATTTCAGACCATGTTTCGTCATCTAAGTCTTTTAAGTTTTTTGTTTTTTTACCTAATCCTCTCTGAACTCCTTGAGTTATTCTTTGCCCTGTTTTTATTGTTTCAGCTACTAAGGATTTACCAATAATAGCTGCAGTTGCAGGAGTTTCTGTTAAACCTACACGACTTAAAAGAATTAAAGGCTCAGTTATACTTGATACAGTAGCTAAAGGAAGGTGAGCCATTTGTTGTGATAATCTTCCCCAGTCTGATAAACCTCTTAATGCTTTTGGAGTTTGAGGAACATCTAATCCTGTAACTCTCCCATGCATTAATGTAAGTCTTTCAATAACTTCTTTTGTATCTTCTTTACTAACTCCGTTAGCTCTTAATTCAGCTTGAATTTTATTTAAATAGTTATCTCTAAAATCTTCAACGGACCTACCAAAAAATCTAGTTCTTTCAATAGCTTGAGATGCATTAGTAAAATAATCTTGCAATACAAGTTCTACATCATTTTCTAAAAAAGGTATTAAATCATTATCTTTTATTTTTGAAAAAGCTCTATGTTGTAAAAAACTAGAACCATTTCCAGCTTTTAATGTAGACCTTAATTCAAAAGGAGTCCAACGATATTCTAACATATCATCTACAATTTGCTCAGCTTTTAATCTAGTTGCTTTTACTATATCATTATCAGCTTCTTTAAGAAAATCTCTACCAAAAGCTTCCATGTCAACACCTAGTTGACCATCTAAAGTTCCTTGTACTTTTTTAGTTTTTGTAACACCATCAACAACTTCACTCACATTAATAGTTGTTAATTGTTTAATATCATTAACAGGATTAGCATGTCCTGATTTAACTAGTAAATCTACAAAATCATCATAGTTATTTTCGATAGCTTCGTATTTAAATTTACGAGGCATATAATTTCTTATTTTTTGTAATGGATTAAATAAACCTACTTCAAGACCTTTGTTAAAAGTATCTTCTAATAAAGCTTTTATTTTTTCATAAGCTTCAAGAACATCTTCACCTATCTCTTCACCTTTATAAGTTTTTTCTTTACCACCTCTTAAAAGATAAGCTAATTGGTCATTATCTTTTACATCTAATACTCCACTCCAATTAAATCTTGATTTACGTACTTTATTCAATCCATTTAAAGCTTGTCCCATTCCAGTAAGTAATTTACCTTGAAGTCTTCCAAGTGCTAAACCATATGAATCTTTTCTAACTTTAATATCTTTAGGACCAAAAATAGTTACGTCCCAATCATATCTAAAGTTATCTAATAATTTTTTTAATGTATCAGACTTTTTAGCTTTATCAACAAACTCTGTAGTTGCTTTACCAAATAATGACTTTGCTGACTTTTTATTAAGATTTTCTCTTAAAGAAGCTACTTGTTCTTCAGTAGCAATTTGTTTTCTAGATTTTTTCTTACCTTCTTTTATTATTGCTTCTTCGTTAGAGTATTTAAATTCTTTAGCAAGATAACGACCAGAGTTTATAGCACTTAAACCACCTACTAAACCGCCACCAATAAGTCCACCTAAAGCTGCAGTCCCTGCTACTACAGACATATCTATTTCATCTCTAGCTCCAAGGTCTACATCCATAGATTGTAAAAAATATTCATGTGGTCCAGCCCAAGCCATACCTTCTGCAGCCCCATAAATAGCTGGTTTTTTAGCAGCCTTTAACGATGATTTAATTAATTGTTTTATACCTTGATTAGCTGCTTGAGTTGCTGCAATTTTACCTGCTGCTGAAGTTCCCATAGTAGGAATTGTAAATAAAAGAGCTGGAATGTTAAGAGGGTCACGAACTACATCTATAGCAAAATCTTTTACAAATCCTAATCTTTCTTTAAGACCTTTAAGCTCTGCATTATCAAATTGTTCTCTTAAATATAAATAATCTTTTTTTTGTTCTTCTGTCCATTTACCAACCTCAAAAGACCTTTGAACAGCAGAACTTAAATTATAATCAGAGTCTCTTAAAAACTCAAATATATTTTCGTTACGACCAATACCTTCTAAAAAACGTGCAGCTCTTTTATCAAACTCAGGGTCTGCTTCAAGTTCAGATAAAGATTTTTTACCACCTAATGAATAAGTAGGAGTCGTCTGACTAGCTTGTATATAGGAATTAGGTAAAGGAGTTACTTTAGGAGTTTCAGGAGTTTGTGTTTGTTGAATATATTCAGTAGGTACAAGTTCTTCTTCTTCCTCTTGAGATTTAAGATATTTTTCTTCCTCTAAAAAATCTAGATATTCTTGTAATTCGTTTTTCATTAATTTATAAAACTTTTAAAATAATCTTCTTGATTTGTAAAACCGGGTACATCTATGTTTGCAAAAAAGTTATCAATAGTTTTTTGTTTAGCATCTTGAGATATTCCAAGTTTTAAAATACTTCTTATTTTTTTATCTACCATCATTTTTTGCTCATCATCATCTAGGAAATAATACTCTGTTGTAGGTTGAAAATTACCATTTTCTACTTCAAAAACATCTCCAAGCATTAAAGTCATAGGATTTGCATCGTATCCTGTATATTTAGTAAAACCTGCTTGTCCTCCAGTAGCAAACGTGCCTTGACCTTTTACTCCCATTTTTAAAGTCATCATAATAGCATATTGATTTCTAAATGCTGTATCTTTAATTCTATTTTTAAATCTATTAATTTTATTAGGGTCATCTGTTATAGTTTTATAAATATCAATAGCAAACTGTGGCTCATCTTGGAATCTTAAAGCTAAAGCACCTGCATCTGTAAATACTTTTCTTTTAGTGTTTTCATCTAAACCTTCTACAAAATTAAAAACTTCTCCTAGTTTATTAATTTCTACCTCGTCTAATAAACCTTGAGTATTAATTAATTTATCTTTTGCGAATAGAGGTTCTTTAACATTAACTTTTAAATCATTAAAATCTTGTTGTAATCTTGCTATTGTTTTATTACCTTGTTCTGTTGCCATAATATTTCTATATTTAATATCAGAAGCTTCAGTTTGAGCAATAGCTTTATTTATTTCAGGTATTAATAATCCTCCAATATCTAATGTATCTAAAATAGTATTTAAGTCATTTCCAGCTATATCTGCAGAACTTAATCTACTATATAAATCTAATTCACCTTTTTTACTTTTATCTTTACTAACTTTTTGAACTATACCTTTTATGCCTTCAATAAATCCTGCTTTATTTTTTAATTCATTTTCAATTAATTGATATTGTCTAGTACGTTGCTGAGTAAATCTTTGAGGACTAATTCTTATATATTTTTTTAATAAATCTTCTCTAGTTAGTTCACCAGGTTCTAGCTCTGCTAATTCGTTTACAAATGTTTGATAATTATTATTTTCTAACAAATTACTAATAAGTTGTTTATTACCATATCTAGAAATAGAACTATACTCAGGTGAATTTTGAAAGTCTGGATTATTAGCAAAAACACTTTGTAAATAACTATCTATTAGAGGTTTAGAATTTACTTTAAATTGATTATAAAGTTCTGGATTATTCATAAAACTATTAACTCTTTCTTCCAAAGGTTTATCAGCTTCAAAGTTTTCTGGTATAACATTAACAAAAGAACTAACACTTCTTAATTTCTTTGCAGTATTTTCAGTATTTAATAAATCTAAAGTTTTTAATTCTTTTAATTCTTTTTGTCTTTTATTAAATTGACTTTTAAAAAGACCTTGTGTTGCTAATAAAACTCCTAGAGCTTGTTGAACTTTTTGGCTTTTTCTTGAAGTCTTAGCAGCTCTTTTTCTTTGTTCTTCTTGTCTTGCAAGTAAAGAAGTTCCGAGTTCTTCAAAACTCATTTCATCATAATCTGATAATATATCACTAAAATTAGTAGCCATGTTATACCTCTTTTTTACCTAATAAACTTTCTCTTGGTTGTTGTTCTTGTTTTCTTCTTTGTAATAAACTTGCTTTTAATTTAGCAGTATCTAAAGTTTCTAACTGCTCTGCAACATTTAAATTACCTACTGATGTTGGACTAATTTTTTTAACTTGAGCATCTTGAAACTTACCGCCTTTACCTATTGCATGTTTTATTTCTTCTGCATTTTGTAAATCTTCTTCACTTGAATCTTCATCATCTATTTCAATTTCATCATCTTCTCTTGTTATCTTAGGGTCAATACCTACTTTCTCAGCAATAGATAATAAAATATACATAGTAGGTTCTAATAAATTTAACATCATGTCAGGATTAAATTTACCTTTAGAGAATCCTCCCATTAATAACATTTGAGCTACGTCAGCTACTGGCATTCCATCAGACATTAAGTTAGATACAGTTTCCATATTTTCAGGTTTGATTAAATCTAAAAATATTTTTTCAGTAGCTTCTCTTTGAGATACCATTTGTGGTGGTCCTTCCCAAGGATATTTACTATCAGGACTATTTGTTAAAGATTGTCCGGGAATAGCACCCTTAAATAAAAATGGTTTTGCTTCATCTGTTATCATTGTTTACTCCTGTAATCCTAGTAATTCTTCTAATGAAGGTCCGATAGGTGCAAAATTATTTATAAACTTTAATGGATTCATACCAGTCGGTACAGGTGCATTTAAAACAATATTACTATATAAGGATGCAACTTTATCTATACCTTCATTTACATTAAACTGACTACTATCTATAAATCCTATAGGCTGTCCTGATAAAGTTAAATCACTTCTTTGTCCTAAAGCTTGTTCTCCTATACTAGTAAAATAAGCTCTTTGTCTTGCATCAGCTTGTTCCTTCATTGCTTCTGCATAATCTTCTTGAGCTTGTATATCTTGTCCAAATGTTCCAACTGCTTTTATTTTTTTATATGCTGAAATTTCATCTTTATATTTTTCTTTAAAACCCATTTTTTCTAACTTTGTATCTACAGGAACATCAATTGATGTAGGGTCTACTTTTGGAGTTTCTGGAATTACTTTTGGAGTCTCTGCAGTTTTAGCAGGTTTTAAGTTTGCAAAATAATTTCTTATATCTGTACCTAATTCTTCTTTACCTACAACTCCTCCTAATTTATTTACTCCTGTTTCAATAACATTTTTAGCTCCTTCAAATCCTGCATTCAAAGCTCCAGTAATACTATCATAAACTTGAGAAATCTTTCCAGTAACAGGACGTATAGCATTGTTTCTTATATACTTAGCAGCTCCTGATAAAAATTCACTAGCTCCTTTTGGTAATAAGTTCATTACACCTTTGCCAAAACTTCCTATCCATCCCGACATAAGATTACCTATTCCCGGTAATAAAAATGACATAGCTATACTTCCAAGAGGTCCTAATTTACCAAAAGCTTTAGCAACTTTACCAAAAGCTTTTTTAAATTTCTTACCTACTTTTTTTATAGCTCTACCTATTTGTTTTGCTTTTTTTCTTAACCATCCCATATTAATCTAACCATCCTTCTACTAATTTTGTTATAGCAGATAAATTTGTACTCCAGCTTGTATCTTTTGCTGTAGCACCTTCGTTACCTAAAGCAGCAATCATTAATGAAGCTTTTCTTTGCTTGTCACCTTCTTCTGACCTAAATGCAAAATCTGCTTCGTCTCTTAATTGTTGCCATAAAAAGTTCATAGCTGATGCAGTCATTCCAAAAGCATTCTGTGCATTTTGTTGATTAACCGCATTAAACGCTGCTGTATCAGCAGTATTAGCTTGTCTTCTCCATTGAACATTAGATTGTGCTATAACAGTTTCATTTTGTGTATTAAACTGCTCTCTAGCAAAATCTTGTGATGCATTGAATTTGTCAATATCTGCTGCTATTTGTGCATCAATTTTTTCAGCTTCAAACTCCATACCAACTCTTCTAGCTTCTGCAGCATTTTCTTGAGTAGTATTAAATTGTTCCATAGCATTAGTTTGTTGTGCATTGAATTGACTCATATTTGCATTTAAACCAGCCATAAATTTATTTACATCATTTTCTGATGTTGCATTAAACTGAGCTGCAGCATTCTCAAAAGATTGATTACTCAATAATCTTTGTTGTTCTTGTTGAGCTTTTAAAATATTAGTCTGTTGTTCATTACTTAAATTAGCCATATCTAAAGCTAAAAAGTTTCTAGCATTTTCTACTTTAACTTTAGTTTGAGCATCTAAGTTTGCTAAATCCATTGCAGCTAATGAAGTAGCATCTTGCATAATAGCCTGTTGTTCAGCATTAAAATTAGCAAGAGTAGCACTTTGCATAAATTTACTATTAGCTAAAGCAGTTTGTTGCTCTGCATTAAAGTTAGCCATATCCATGTTAGCATTAATCTGAGCATTAGTCATTGCAGCTTCTTGTGCATTTGAAAGCTCTGCAAGTCCTAACTGTTGTGCTAAGTTAGCATTAACTTCAGCAGTTCTCATTTTCTTATTTAGATTAGCTAACTCAATTTGATTTTCAGCAGACATATTTTCACTATCTGCTTGGTTTTTAGCTGTAAGATTTGCAAGTGCTATTTTTTCTTCAGCACTTAACTTAGCAAACTCTGCTCTTTGTTTTAACTCAGCATTTTGTGATAAAACATTTGCAGCAGTTGTAAGTTCTTGTAATCTAAATTTATTAGCTTCTGTAAAGTTTGCACTATCTGCAGCAGCTCTTTCTTGCAAGTTTGCAAGTTCCATTTGGTTCTCAGCAGACATATTTGCTAAGTCCATTTGTTGTGCTAAATTGGCATTAGTCTTTTTAAAGTCTACAAGAACATTAAGATTTGCTAATCTCATTTGATTTTCAGCAGTCATAGATTCTCTAGCAGCTTGATTCTTTTCTGTTAAGTTTGCTAGTTCTACTTTTAAATCATTACTAAGATTAACCTCTTCCATTCTTTGTTCAAGTTCAGCTTGTCTAGCATTTCTATCTACTTTAGCTTGAAACTCTGCTAATCTTGTTTGTTGGTCAGCAGTTAAATTATCTCTACCGGCTGCATTAAGTTGTTCAAGATTAGCTAAATCCATCTTAGTAGCTGCATCTAAATTAGCAATAGCTACTTGTTGTCTTTGTGCAGATTCTTGAGAAGCTTTCTGTTGTTCGTTTTGAATGTTCTGCATTCTAACTTGTTGCTCTTGTTGAGCTGTAGTTAAGACTGCTTGTTGTTCAAACTCAGCTTGTTTAATTACAACCTCTTGTGCCATTTGTGCAGTCTGTGAAGCTGCTGTTTGTCTGTTAGCAAGATTAGCCATTCTTTGTTGCATGACTTGATTAGCTTGTTGTAAATTTGCTTGTTGTTCGTTACTTAAATTTTGTGAAGCTCTTTGTTGTAAAGCTGCAGCATTACTTTGTGCAATTGGTAAAGCACTTTGAATAATAGCATTAAACAAAGCATCTCTTCCTACTGTTGAAGCTGACATACCTCTTTGAGCCATCATAGCATTAACTGCATCTACAGCAGGTCTAGCCCATGCAGGAGTTTCTCCTTCTTCAATACTAGAAAGTAAACCTTCCATCTGTGTAGATACTAAAGCTTCTTTTGGAAGTGCTGCTACTGCTGCTTGAACATTAACAGGTTGAGTATCTAATTGAGCTTGTACAACTGCAGGGTCTTCTACAATAGCTGCTGTTACTTCTGGTGGCATTTCACCAACCACAGCTAACATATCTGCTGCTGCTGCCTTACGAGCTTTTCCAGTAACTGCTTGTCTTGATGCAGCCGCAACAGTAGGTACACCACCTATTTGTGCAGCATTACCTTTAGCAATTCCATCAGATGTAATAGCTGACCTAGTTTGTGCATCTTCACTTGGAGCTTCTCC
>Ga0208162_1000529_pt1 | contig 22071 bp, 29 predicted proteins | sample CB_VirMetaG_4_FD_184539 | JGI IMG/M metagenome (GOLD analysis project Ga0208162, IMG submission 184539) | Freshwater to marine saline gradient viral communities from Chesapeake Bay - CB_1508_1M Viral MetaG (SPAdes) (version 4) | ecosystem: Environmental > Aquatic > Marine > Coastal | place: USA... | reverse complement strand
TAAAAATAAAAAATCATAAGGAGGCGAAATGCTTAAAGGCGGTCAAAAAAAATTAGATAAAAACAAAGATGGTAAAATATCAGGTGAAGATTTTAAAATGATGAAACCCATTAAAGCTAGAGAAGGTGACTTCATGTCTACTAGCATGAAAGATGCAAGATCCGTTGCTGGCAAAAGTGGTGGAGCAGATAGTGGAACAAGAGGAGAAAATAGAAGTAAAGCTGGTGTTCAAGAAATTAAAATTAAAAAACAAATTAAAGATACTGTGAGTAAAGTAAAAGACATTGCTACTTTAAAAAAATTTCATGATTTTGCTGACAAAAGAGCTAGAAAAGGTCCTACTGGAAAAGAAACGTATGAACCTATAGAAAGAAGAAAAATGGGTGGCGAGATGAAAAAACCTATGAAAGCTTTTCTTGGTGCTGCTGTATTAGGAGCTATTGGAGCAAAAACTTTTGGTAAAGCGATGAAGAAAAAAGCATCTGCTTCTCCAGGTATGAATTTATTATCCAAAGAAAGTGGTATGAAACTTCCTATGAAAGATTTATATCAAAAAGCAACTGAACAACAGATGGCTAAAAAATCTATGGGTGGTGAAATGAAATCTACTCAAGGTTACGGAGCAGCTAGAACAAGTGGTATGGGTTTACAGGATGAAGATTTAATTCCAGGTAAGTCTATGGACTACTATAAAGATTTAATGTAATGAACTATGGCAACATCAGGAACTACCACATTCGATCTTCAGATCGATGATATTATTGAGGAAGCATATGAAAGATGTGGAATCAGGACTAATAGTGGTTATGATCTAAGAAGTGCCAGAAGAAGTTTAAATCTTTTATTTGCAGAGTGGGGAAACAGAGGCGTTCATCTTTGGAAAGTTGAACTGAATGAACAATTATTAACTGCTGGAACTGCAACTTACAATGTGGCTTCAAATGTTAATGATGTATTAGAAGCTTATATCTCAACAAGTTCTACTGCAGGAAACTCATCTTCTACAAACGATATCTCATTAACTAAAATAGATAGATCGGCTTATTCAGCTCTACCTAATAAATATGCAACTGGACAACCTTCACAGTATTATGTGAACAGACAAACAACTCCAACAATTAGTTTGTATTTAGCTCCCGATGCATCCACTTATACTTATTTAAAATATTATACGATTAATAGAATCGAGGACGCTGGTTCATATACCAATACTGCTGATGTTGCTTATAGATTTTTACCATGTATGTGTGCAGGACTTGCTTATTATTTATCACAAAAAAAAGCACCAGATAGAATACAAGTTTTAAAACAATTATATGAGGATGAGTTATTAAGAGCATTAAATGAAGATGGCTCTAGAACTTCTGTTTATATATCACCTCAAACTTATTTTGGAGATGGTGTATAATGAGTTGGGCTACCGGTAGAAGATCTCTTGCTATATCCGATAGATCTGGCCAAGCTTTTCCATATAAAGAAATGGTTAAAGAGTGGACAGGTGCTTTAGTTCATATATCTGAATATGAACCTAAACATCCACAATTGGATCCACCGTATCATAAAGCAGATGCAGTTGCTTTAAAGAATACTAGATCACAAGACTTTCAACAAAATACATCAATCGATGGTGTGATTGCATCTTCTGGAGGACAAGGAATGATTAATGCTAATTTAACTTTACCAGGAGATTTTGCTTTTATTACTCAAGGAACTAGTGCTATGACACCTGCGGATCCTTCTTTACAAAATAGAAGAAGACAAGCAAAAGTATTTATTAATTCAGTAACAGTGGAGATTTCATAATGGCTATTACTTATGCAAGTTTTTTAACACAAGTTAGAGATTATACTGAAGTCGATAGTAATGTTTTAACGGATGCAATTATTCAAAATTTTATTAGATCGGTTGAACTCGATATCGCAGGCAAAGTTGATTACGATGATTTAAGAAAATATTCTACTTCTTCATTCACAAGTGGCAACAGAGCCGTGAGTCTTCCTGCAGATTGTATGATTGTGAGATCTGTACAAGTAATTAATGGAAGTGATAGAACTTTTTTAGAAAAAAGAGATACAAGTTTCATATCTGAATACAATGGTTCTGGAGCAACAGGACTTCCTAGATATTGGGCTAATTGGGATGATTTTAATATTATTGTAGCCCCTACACCAGATTCTGCATACACTGTGCAAATTAATTATATAATTGATCCACCACAGTTTACTTCAACTAACAATACTTTTCTTTCTATTTATCAAGAGTCTATGCTATTACATGGCGTATTAGCTGAAGCTCTTAGATTTTTAAAAGGACCAGATAATCTATACAATCTGTACCAAACAAAGTATACTGAAGAAGTACAAAATTTTGCTCTTCAACAAATGGGGAGAAGAAGACGTGCAGAATACGATGATGGTGTACCTAGAATTAAGGTTGATTCACCATCACCATAAAATTAATTAAAGGAGAATAATTATGGCAATAACAACAAATGCAATTTGCAATTCATTTAAAAAGCAATTGATGGGTGGTGAGCATGATTTTGATAGTGCAGGTGGAGATACATTCAAATTAGCAATGTATGTTTCTACTGCTACATTAGGAGCATCGACTACTAACTATTCATCATCTGGAGAAGTAACTTCACCGGCAGGATACTCTGCAGGTGGTAAAGCTTTGGTAAATTCTGGAGTGAAAGTATCAGGTCTTGTAGCAATAACAAGTTTTTCAGATCTATCTTTCACTGGAGTTACATTAACAGCTAGAGGTGCTTTAATTTACAACACAACTACTGACGGTGGTACTGGTACTACTGAAGCAGTTGCTGTTTTAGATTTTGGAGCAGACAAGACTGCAACATCTGGAACATTTACAATCCAGTTCCCTGCATTCACAACTTCTGCTGCGATTCTAAGAATTGCGTAATAAGGAACTAAAATGATATGGCTAATGGATGGGGAGAACTAGCATTTGGTATAGGTGAATTTGGGTTACAAGGTAACGCAAGTACAACCGTATCAGGTATTAGTTCGACTTCATCCATTGGTTCAGTTACTGCAACAGCTGAATTACAAGTAGGTTGGGGTGGTGACACTTGGGGTGAAAATGCTTGGGGTGATTTATCTGGAGCATTTGCAAATCCAACAGGAATTCAAGCTACATACTCTGTAGGATCCGTAACAATAACAGCTAACGCTAACATTGATGTTACTGGAATACAATTAACTGCAACTAACGCTGGAGCCACTGGTGGTACTTCGGTAGATCTAATACCAACTGGACAACAACTTCAAACATACATTGGTGAAGAAGTAGTTGGTATTGGTGTTAATGTAACAGGCTCTCAAGCTACAACTTCTGCAGGTCAACTAACAGTTGATCCAACATATTTAATTGGTGCTGGTTGGGGTAGAGATACTTTTGGAAACTTAGGTTGGGGTGTAAATTATTCTGTAATACCTACTAACGGAACTGGAATACAATTAACTGCATCTTTAGGAGACGAAACTGCAATAACAGATGTAGATGTAACTGTAACTGCACCAGATGCATTACAAATTACATACGCAAATCCATCTTTCTCAATTCAAATTGACCAAGATATTTTTGTAATAGCTTCAGAAGATCAATTAGACGCTACTGCAGGATCAGTAGCAGATGTCACTGGTACAGCTACAGTAGATGTAACAGGTATTGAATTAACAAGTAATATAGGTCAAGTAGTTGGTGGCACAAGACAAGATGTTCCAGTTACTGGAATAGAAGCTACAATGACTTTAGGAGATTTTACTTTAGTACAGTCTACTAATGAGCCTGTTACAGGGCAACAGTTAACAGGTAGCCTTGGAAATCCTGAAGAAATACCAGGGCAAATCATAGGAGTTTCTGGTATAGAATTGACTTCATCTATAGGTTCAGTTACAGTTACAGGTAATGCATTAGTTCAACCAACTGGAGTTTCAGCTACTTTCTCAGTAGGTCAAGTTAAAGTAACAGCTTGGCAAGAGATTAATCTAGGGGTAAACAATGTTTGGACAGAGGTTGATTTAGCAGCATGATTAAGGTAAAATTATAATTATTTAGGAGAAAAAATTTATGGCATCTAGTTACTCAACAGATCTAAAACTCGAATTAATGGCCACTGGCGAAAACGCTGGTACATGGGGTATTAATACAAACAACAATTTAAATTTAATTCAACAAGCAATTGCAGGTTATCAATCAATAGCACTTACTGATGGTGGCACTGTAGCTCTTACAATGTCTAACGCTGCATTATCCAATGCAAGAAATATGGTTCTTAAATTTACTGGAACTTTAACAACTGCATCTACTGTAACAATTCCAGATGGAATTGAAAAATTTTACATTATAGATTTATCTGCTGTAGTTGGAGTAACAAATTTAACAATTAAAACTGCAACTGGAACTGGTTTCACTGCAGGAGAAGCTGCAATCGTTGCTGCTTATTCTGATGGAACAAATTTAAATGAGATCGCATTAAACACTTTAGGTGGAACTATTGGTTCTGCTCAAATTGATGACAATGCAATTACAGCTGCAAAAATTTCTAACAACGCAGTTACTACTGATAAAATTTTAGCATCAAATGTTACTACTGCAAAACTAGCAGCATCTGCTGTTACAGGAAATAACATTGCTCAATCTACAATTACACAAGCTAAACTTGCTACAGATTCTGTTGGATCAACTCAATTGATCGCAACTGGAGTTACAGCTCAAGAGTACACTGTTGCAACAATCACTGTCGATGCAGATGGAAGAATTACTGCTGCATCTTCTGGTACTGCAGGAGGTAACAACATGTATCCTAAAGTTTTTAACGTAGGACCCTCTTCATCAAGTTTTACAACTGGATCAGGAGCTACTAAATACCAAGCGTATGCCTGGGGAGGCGGTGGCGGTGGATCTGGTCGTATAAATAACTTAGGTGGTGTACCTGGAAGTAAGGGCGGATCAGGTGGTTTTGGTTTTTACTCTGGACCTATTTCAGCATCTACTCCTTACTCTTATACTGTTGGAGCCCCAGGAAGTGGTGGTCCAACAGATAACCAGGCTGGTAGTGCTGGTGGTAGTACAAGTGTGACTGGACTATTTACTGTTAATGGAGGACAAGGAGGACAGGTTTCACAAAACTCACCCCCTCCTCCAGGAAACCCTGGAAATGCTCCAGGAGCAACAATTGGAAACTTTAATTCTCAAATATTATTTAGAGATGCCGGTACAGGTGGAAACGGTGCAGTAATTCAGGGATATAACGGTAACCCTGGCGTAGGCGGTGGTCTATATTTTACAACTAATGAACAAGCTTAATGGAGTAGAAAATGGCATATTTAATTGCAACTAAAGATAATTACTTATTTAAAGTAGCTGCAGATGATGCGGAAAAATCTAATTTAAATATTATTGATTCAGATTACGATATTGTAACAATTTCTAATTCTGATTTTGATAAAATAAGAACATTTTCAGCTTCAGTAGAATACTCTAATGGTGTATATAATATTGTAGATATTACTGAACCCATGGGTCCTCAAAATGAACAATGGTTAAAAAATGTAATTAATCATGAAATTCAACATTTTGAAAATTGGTTAAGTATTTGTAAAGAAAATAGTAACTATACAAAGATACAAAATTATTGTAATTTTTTAAAAAATTTTGATACTTCTTCTGTAAGTTTTCCAATGAATGAAAGTTTCGGAAAATACTTAATTTCAAACTCAATAGAATACATATCACCTTTACAATCATAAAATATAAGTTATTAATGTTAAATGTTTGAAAAAATATTAACATTCAAGGTAGAGGAAGAGTATTTAAAAAGAACAGAACTTTTACCAGAACCAATTAAATTACATATTCCAGATTGGTTTAAAAAATTAAAACATACTCCTGAATTTAAAACTATAAAAGGTTGTATGCCTTTTTTAGATACCTTAACTACTGGTTATCTTTTAAAAACGCCATTAGATTATAGAATCATACATAATCATGTTAAAGGTGGAGAAAGAGGAAGTTTTTTTAGTACAATTTTATCGGAAAGAAAAGAACTTAATTTTATGAATTTAAATTCTAATGGACAAGAACACCCTTATCCACAATTAGGTAAAGAATGTCCCTATGTAAATAAAAATAAAGATTTACCTTTTTATAAAATTTTAAATCCTTGGATTATAAAAACTCCTCCGGGTTATTCATGTTTGTTTGTTCCTCCTCTTAACAATACTGATGATCGATTTTCAATCATACCTGGAATTGTAGATACGGATACATTTCCAACACAGATAAATTTTCCATTTATTATAAATGGAGATAAATATCCTGTTTTAGATACAGTAATTAAAATGGGAACACCTTATGTTCAAATTATACCTTTTAAAAGAGAGAGATGGAAAATGAAAATAGAGAGTGATACTGTTATCGAAAATGCTAAAGAAAATTTTTTTCTGCAATTTAAAATAATAAATAATTATAAAGAAAAATTTTGGAATAAAAAATCATGGAAATAAATAAACCAAACCCTATTTTGTTAAATTCTTATATAAGAATTTATGATGATGTTCTTTCAAGTGAAGTTTTAGAAAATCTTTTTAAAGTATGTAAAAATAATACTTACTTTGAAGATGGTAAAATAGTAGCGCTAGATAAACAAAAAGTAGATAAAAGTATTAGAAATACAAAAATTTGGAATTTAACTAACATAAATGAAAAAAGTTTAACTGTGGTTCATTGGTGTAATTATCTTACATCTGTTTTTAAAACTTATTATAAAAAATATTTTCAAGACGTAAATAATACTGGAATATTTAAATTAGAAAATGTTTCGATTTTAAAATATACAGCAGGAGGTCACTATAGATTTCACGTAGACCACTCTTTGCAAACTCCAAGAACTCTATCTGGTATTTTTTTAATTAATGATGATTATGAAGGGGGTAGTTTAATGTTTGCTACACCTATTGGAGAAAATACTTTAGAAATTCAAAAGATAAAAAATAGACTTATAATTTGGCCAAGTAATTTTTTATACCCTCATTCAGTACAACCTGTAATTTCAGGAGAAAGGTATTCAGTAGTATCATGGGCATTATAGGAAAAGATTTTAAATTTAAAAAAATAAATAATTTTTTAACAAAAGAAGAAATGAATTTATTACAAAACTATTGTGAAATAGTACATAGAATAAATGAAACTAACTTTGATCATAATCAAAATAATAATGGGGATACCTGTTTTTATGCAGACCCTATTATGGAGTCCCTTATGCTAAGTAAAAAATCATTAATGGAACTTGAAACAGGAAAAAAATTATTACCTACTTATACTTTTTGGAGAATGTACACAAAGTATTCAGATTTAAAAAAACATAAAGATCGTCCTTCTTGTGAAATAAGTGTAACTGTTCATATTGGTAGTGATGAAACTCAATGGCCTATTTATATGGAAGATCAGCCAGTTGAAACTAAACCTGGAGATGCTATTATATATCTTGGTTGTGAACTATTACACTGGCGTGAGCCATTTGAAGGAGACTGGCAGGCTCAAAGCTTTTTACATTATGTTGATGCAGAAGGAAAAAATAAAAACTTTTATTTAGATGAAAGACCTTATGTGGGGATAAAAAAATGAACTTTGAACAAAAAAAAGATGGCTCTTGCGATATAAATTTTGAAGATCACGAAATTAAAATTATTAAAAAACATAAAAAAATATATTTAAGTGCTTCATCTTTAAGACACTTCGGCAATTGTTTAATGAGGATGGTTGTGCAATTTAATGAAAAATTTCCAGATGCAGTAAAACAAGAAGCTACTCATAACGATAGTAAAGTAGTGGGGGAAAAACCAAAAGATGTTTAATGTTATTAATAACTTTATTGATAATGAACATTTATTTTTTATACAAAAAATAATAAGTAGTGTTAATTTTCCATGGTTTATTGTTAATCAAAACCCTTTTATATTATCCCACAAGATAATAGACAAAGTCGATAATAAAATATCTATAAATTCAGATTTTTTTCAACCTATAACAGAAGATATAATTAAAAAGTTAAAAGTAGAAAAAATTAATTTTTGTCAATTAAGTCTTTTTACAAATAATAAATCTCAAAGAGAAATCCCTAATAGATTAGATTTAGAAAATTTTTGTTTAAATAATAAAGCCGTATTTTTTATTAATAGCTCGAATGGTTATGTTGAAACATTAGAATCTAAACTAGAAGCTGTAGAAAATAGAGTATTAATTTTTGATAGAAGAACACCCTTTAAAATACATACTCAAACAGATACTAATTACATGGTTATATTAGAAATAGACTATCTTTAACCTACCACTTAAATAAGGTATAATATTTTATGCCTTTAACAAACGTACAGATAAGACCAGGATTTAACAAACAAGTCACAGAAACAGGAGCCGAAGGGCAATGGACAGATGGTGACTTTGTTAGATTTAGATATGGTCTACCAGAAAAAATTGGTGGGTGGGAGCAGATAACTGGTTCTACTTTAGTTGGTGCTGTTAGAGAACAGTTAGTTTGGGCAGATTTAGATGGCAGAAAGTACGCAGCTTTAGGTACTAACAAAGGATTATTTATTTATTACGAAGGTTCATTTTATGATATCACTCCTCTTGATACAGCACTTACAGGTGCAACATTTGATACCACAGATACTTCAGCTACTGTTACCGTAAACTATGTAGCACATGGTTTGATTGCAGGAGACTTATTTACATTTACAAATGTAACACCACCTTCAGGTGCTGGTTATGTAGCTGCTGATTTTGAAACAAATACTTTTCAAGTTGTGACTGCACCCGATGCGGATACGTTTACAATTACAATGGCTGCGGCAGCAACTGCAACCACTTCTGCAAGTGGTTCTGCAGACATTAATCCATATGCAACTGTTGGTCCATTATCACAAACTTATGGATACGGTTGGGGAACAGGCTCTTGGTCAAGAGGAACTTGGGGTTCTGCCTCAACAACTTCTTCTGTTATATTAGATCCTGGCTCATGGTCACTAGACCACTTTGGTGAAATACTTATTGCAACAGTTAAAAATGGTAAAACATTTCAATGGAGTCCGATACATTCGGATCCGTCTGCATTAACTACAAGAGCCACTGTAGTTAGTGGTGCTCCGACAAAATCCGTTATGTCGATTGTCTCTGAAAGAGACAGACATTTAATTTTACTTGGAACTCAAACAACAATAGGAGGTGCAAATCCTCAAGATAAAATGTTTATAAGATTTTCTGATCAAGAAGATATCTCAGATTACACACCAACTTCAATTAATACTGCGGGAACATTTAGACTAGACTCTGGGGTTAAAATAGTAGGTGCTGCTAAAGCTAAAGATTATATTTTAATACTTACCGATACTGCTGCTTATGTTATGCAGTTTGTGGGTCCACCATTTACTTTTTCTATTAGACAAGTAGGAAGTAATTGTGGAGCTATTGGCCAACATGCGATTAAATACGTTAATGGAGCTGTATGGTGGATGGGTCAAGCAGGTGGTTTCTTTGTATACGATGGTACTGTAAAAGCTCTCCCTTGTTTAGTAGAAGATTTTGTATTTACTAACAAAGGTAATAATCTAGGTATTAATTACAATTCAGGAGAAGTTGTTTACGCAGGTTTAAATCATTTATATAGTGAGATTAATTGGTTTTACCCTAAATCAGGATCTGAAAAAGTCGATAGAGTGGTATCTTATAACTATGAAGAAAATGTTTGGACTACAGGTTCTATGGACAGAACCTCTTGGGCTGATGCTACATTATACGACAACCCATATGCAACTAAATTTAATTCAACTGGCACACCAACATTTCCAACTATACAAGGTGTAACAAATGTAAACGGAGCATCTACATATTATGCTCATGAAATTGGTAATAATGAAGTGGATTCAACAGGCGCTAAAACAGCAATACCTGCATTTATACAATCTGGTGATTTTAATTTAGGTGAAGGAGAAGTATTTATTAGTATGAGAAGATTTGTACCAGACTTTAAATTATTAACAGGTGACGCTCAAATAACAATTAATTTAAGAGATTATCCTGCTGATGGAGCAGTGTCTTCACCCCTTGGACCCTTTACAATAAATAGTTCAACTGATAAAATAGATACCCGTGCTAGGTCTAGGTTTGCTAGTTTAAAAATTGCAAACACCTCAACAGATCAAAACTGGAGATTTGGTACCTTTAGAGCAGATGTACAACCTGACGGAATGAGGGGATAATGGAACCTGATATATTTGGATTAGAAGCATTAAGAGCACAACCTGGATTCTCATCTAAAGAAAGAGGAGCAGCATTACATGGCTAAAATTAATGCAGGTATTCCTGAGCCTACTCCTGAATATAGACAAGAAAACCAAAGACAGATAGCTCAAGCTATTCGTACAGTTCAAGATCAATTAAATACAAGCTTTCAAGAAGAATTAAAACAGGAAGTCGAAAGACTTTCTTGGTATATTTCGAGGTAATATGAGTTGTAATAATGTCAACGTTGAACCAACAGTTATTGGTGGTGGAGATGGATCTACTGCCTATGATGCATTTGGGCGATTAAGAGTTTCTAATCCACTTACTATATTTGATTCTAAAAATGTTATGTCAAAGAATGATCTCTTTGATGAAGACTTAACTGGATCAGGAACAGTCACTTATACTGCTAATAAATCTACAGTTAATTTAAATGTAACTACAGCTAGTGGTGACAAAGTTATTAGACAATCTAAAAGAGTTATGAGTTATCAACCCGGTAAATCATTATTGATATTAAATACATTTGTAATGAATACTCCAGAAGCAGACCTTAAACAAAAGGTAGGAACGTTTGATGCAAACAATGGAATATTCTTTTATGCTGATGGTACAACATTAAAAATTGTTAGACGTACTTATGTAACTGGATCTGCAGTAGATACTGAAATATCTCAATCCTCTTGGAACGGTGATAAACTAGATGGTAGTGGTGCGAGTGGATATACTTTAAATGTAGATAAGGCCACAATTTTATTTACTGATTATGAATGGTTGGGTATGGGAGCAGTCAGAGTTGGTTTTGTAATAGATGGTAAATTTATTACAGCTCATACATTTTTAAATGCAAATGATTTAACAACCGTTTATATGCAAACGGCAAACTTACCTATCCGATATGAAATAGAAACTACAGGGACTATATCAGGTGCAGCAGTATTGCAACAAGTATGTTCAACCGCTATGATTGAAGGAGGTTATGCACCAGAAGGATTACGTCAATCTATCGGAACGGCTTCATTAGGCGGAGTTAATTTAACAACAGCAGGAACATATTATAATTTAGCAACGATTAGAATTAAATCTGGTAGACCATATGCAGTGATTATTCCAATTGACATTGCAGCGTCAGCTATTTCTAACTCTGATTTTCAAATAGAATTAAGACTCAATGCAACACCAAGCACCGCATTTTCATACACGAGTTATTCTGATAATGTAGAATATGATTTAACAGGAACAACAACAATTACAGGTGGAACGGTTGTAGGCCAAGCTTATTTATCTGGTAAAGGTGCAAACAATTTACAATTTGCACAAGATGGGTTTAACTTTTCTTATCAGCTAGGACAGACAATTGCTGGTTCTTCTGATACATTAACACTATGTGCTAAAGGTGCATCTAATGGTGATGACATCTGTGGTACTTTAAAATGGGTTGATTTGACATAATGGCAAATATTTATAAAAACGCATTCTTTGCACCGACTACTACATCAGCGATAGCTGTATATACCTCTCCATCTAATTCGAGAGCGATCATACAGAATATACAAGTGACAAACGAATCTGGTAGCAAGGTTGTAAAAGCAAGCATCACAGATGCAACTAATACCTCTACTATTCAAATAGCCTATGCAAGTATCACGGGTCCTACAATATGTAATATAGCTAAAGGTCCAATTATCTTAGAAGAGAGTGATATTCTTAATTTAGAATCTAATACTAGCACTGGAGTCACAGCTGTGGTATCTATTTTGGAAATAAATAGATCCGATCAAAATGGCTAAACATACAATTTTTACTCAATCTATTATTGTAGAAGAATTTATAAATAATAATTTAAAAGAAGAAATTATTAAAGAATTACAAATAAATAAAAATTTAAATAAAGGTAGAGTTATTACTAATCGTGGTGGTTTTCAATCTCATGATATCGTTAATGAATTTATTTTAAAAACAATTGGTGAAAAATGTGTTGAAACTTTAAATAAACATTATGAAATAAAAACTAAGAATATACAGTTATGTAATTTGTGGATAAATGAAAATTATAAAGATAATTTTAATATAGCTCATATTCATCCTAATTCTCATTTTTCTGGAGTTTATTATATAGATACTACGGAAACAGGGGGTGAATTACTATTCTATAATACAGATATTTCAGTTTTTTCAGATATAAGTTCTTATATATCTAATGATAATGATTTTTTTCATCATTATAGTATAAAACCAAAAAATAATATCTTTATTCTTTTTCCTTCTTATTTTAAGCATATGGTAATGCCCCATAAAGAAGAGAAAGCTAGAATATCTATTTCATTTAATGTAAGATTGCATAATGGCTAAACAAAAATTTGTACACTACGTCCCTAGAGAGAAACCTCCTAAGAGGCCAGGTCGTCACAAAAAAAGACTTAACAAAAACGAGAAAAGGAGTTATAAGAAGTACAACAAACAAGGAAGATAATTATGAGTGAATTAGTTAAAATACCTGCGGAAGCAAAAGAAATTATTAAAAACAAAAGAACGGGAAAGATATATGCTAGCAAAGCTGATTTTGATTCTGATGTTGCTGACCCCAATACTGACACTACTGTGGATGACTTTAGACAAGACCTCGAAATCAAAGTTACTAAAGTTACAATGGGCGCAAAAACAAAAGAATGAAATTAATACAGGAAGAAAACTTTTTTCCTAATTTAAATTTTATTCTACCAGAAATAAAAAAAATTAAACTTTATTCTTCAGAAGAATTTGAAAAATTAGAAAATCAAAAAAGTTATTGGCCGGGTTTGAGAAGTAGGTTTTTAGGTACAACTAACCCTATCTTTCACGAATACATTACATCTTTAATACATCAAAAAAAATTATTAGATCATGGAGTTTGGCAAATTGGATCATTTATTCATTTAAGATTAGAAGAAGATAATCCTAAAGACTGGATTCATAAAGATCCTGATGATTTGGCTGCTTTAATATATATATCTGAAACTAATTTAAATTCAGGGACATATTTATTTGATGATAATAAAAACTTGATTAATGATATAAAATTTGTTAGCAACAGGTTTATTATGTATGATGGAAACTATAATCATAAAGGTTATGGACATCATGGTGATTCAATAGAAAACGGAAGATTAACCATAAATTTATTTATAAATAAAAGAAATTAATGAAACCAAGAGGTGCTACTGAAATACAAATGGAAATGCTGCATAAGCATGTTCCAAAAGAGTTACTCGATCAAGTACAAATATGTACTTCTGTTCCTGGTAAAGTTCCAATTGATCCTAATAAAGTAAATATATTATGGCAAAAGAATTCTTGGGATCAACCTAACCTTCAAGAGTTTTTTGGTAACAAAGCAAGACACAAAGAATATGATTGGTATGTATTTAATAGTCATTGGAATTATGAAAAATTTAGATACTTCTTTGATATACCAACTGAAAGATCTACAGTAATTAAAAACGGAGTAAACAATTTTCCCAAAAGAAAAATATATAAAAAGGGTGAACCTATAAAAATATTACATCACAACACACCTTGGAGAGGATTGAATGTTGTCTTAAGAGCAATGCAAGAAATAAAAAATCCTAACATTACTTTAGATGTTTACAGTTCTACTCAAGTATATGGAGATGCTTTTAAACAACAAAATGATGATCAGTTTAAACCTTTATATGAACAAGCAAGACAATTACCTAATGTAAACTATATTGGTTACAAACCAAACGAATATATTTTAGAACATATGAATGAATATGATATGTATGTTTATCCTAGTGTTTTTGAAGAAACTTTTTGTGTATCTGCTATGGAAGCATTAGCAGCAGGAGTTCATGTAATTACTAATAACTTTGGTGCACTCTATGAAACTTGTGCAGAGTGGCCAGTGTATATTAATTATAATAAAAATTATGAAACTATGGCTATAGCTACGGCAGCAGCTATCGAAGTTGCAGCTAATTATTTGCACGAAGATTTTATACAAAATCACTTAGAAGAACAACAAAAGTTTTATAAAAGATTTTATAATTGGCATAAAAAGGGAATGGAATGGGAAAGTTTCTTAAAAGGAGCTATCAATGAAAGAAAATAAAACTTATGTTAATCCAGATACCTATCAAACTTTAAAAGAACTAAAAGTAAACTCAGAGCCTTATCAAAAAAATATTACACCATTATGGAAAAATAATAATAAACCTTTTAAACTAGAATTAGATAAAGCACCTTATTCTGTATTTGTTGCAACACCTGTTCATAGTGATTGCTCTATTCATTATGCACAAGGTTTATTAGAGTTTCAAAAACTTTGTTTTCAAAAAAATGTAGATGTAACTTTTCAAATAATGAAATCTTCTTTAGTTACTCAAGGAAGAAATCTATGTGTATCTTCGTTTTTAAGTTCCCCTATGACTCATTTATTATTTGTTGATTCAGATATTTTATTTAATGCAGAGTCTATATTTAAAATGATTGAAAGAGATAAAGATGTAATCTCTATACCTTATCCATTAAAAACATTACGTTGGGACAAAGCTTATGACAAAATGAAACAAGGTAAAATTAAAAATGCGGATGATATAAGAAAATCTTTACATACTTACCCAATGAAGATACCTAATAATGATAACGTAGATGTTGATAGAGGAGTTATTGAAGTAACCCATAGTCCAACTGGATGTATGTTAATTAAAAGATCTGTCTTTACTAAAATGATTGAAAAATACCCAGACAAAAACATTGTACAAAAAACAGTTATAAATGGTCAGTATGTTACGATGCCTCATCTATGGAACTTCTTTGATACTACTCATGATCCAGTAGAAAAAACTTACTTAGGAGAAGACTTTTCTTTCTGTAAATTATGGAGAGATATAGGGGGTAAATGTTACGCCTTTATCGATGATCCTATTGCTCATATTGGTGAACATCAGTATGAAGGACGATTTGCTGACGAGTTGATATTACCTAAGTAAAATGGTAATATTGTCTATAATTAAAGAAATAGACTATGGATCCATTTACATTAGCATTAGCCACATTTGGCGTACAAAAACTTAGAGGAAAATCAACCAGAACTGCTTTAAAAGATGCAGCTCTTATAGGAGGGGGTGCATATGGTTTAGGTCAACTTGGAGGCGTACAAGCATTTCAAGGAGCACCTTTATCTTCACTAGGTATTGGTGGATCACAAGCAACTTATGGAGCAACTCAAGGTTTAAAAACTATTCCACAAGCAGCAACTTATGGTAAACAATTCATGGATCCAAATGTAGTAGCTCAAATAGCGGAAAGTTCTCCAACATCCGAAGTAATAGTAGGAGGAGGTGGTGCTACTGTTGATAAAGCAGCTCCAACAGGTATTAAAGCAATATTAGAAAAAGCAAAAAAGAAACCACTTGAAAGTGCGTTAATAGCTTCAACTGTATTACCATTATTAGCACCTGAAGAAGAAGCTCCTGAACCACCGTTTACAGAAGAGGATTATCGAAAAGCTTATGAAGAACAAGCTGCTAAATTAGAAGGTGCTTTTGTACCAGCTACAAACACGATGCCTACAAGAGAGCAAGTATATGGTTCAAATATGTTTTATGCAAACCAAGGTGGACTAGCGGAGATAGTTAAAAAATATAATCATGGTGGTGTAAACTATTTACCATCTAAAACAGATCATGACGAAAATGATCATAACAATTATGTAAGAGCACAAGGCTATGTAGAAGACGGTGCCGGTAATGGAGATAAAGATGAAGACACAATGTTAGCTCAGTTAGCTGATGGTGAATTTGTATCTCGTGCAGATGCAGTATTAGGTGCAGGTATTTTATCTGGAGCAGATCCAAAAAGTTTTAAAAGCATGAGAAAAGCTGGAGCTGACTTCTTTTATGATCAACAAAAAAAATTTAAAAGAATTTACGATTTAGTCAATGCAAGCAAAACAAACTAAAATAGAAAAAGACGTACAGGTTCTTGAGATCCTACCATCTATGTTAGATGAGTATTGGAACTTGGTAGAGTTCATGTTGAGAGAAGGTCTTAAATATGATGGTGAGCCGATGAGTATTGAAGACTTAAAAAAATACATCATGGAAGGTAAGTTTGGTTTATATATGATGTTTGGTTCTGATGATGGTATTCAATATAAAGTATTTGGTGTATGTGTTTTAAGAATTATGGTTCTTCCTAATTTTTCTCAATGCGAAGTTTTACTTCTTAAAGGAGAGAAGAGGGAATTGTGGCAAGACGAACTTGCTGATACAATAGAAAAAGCAGCAAGAGTAAATAATTGTAAAAGAATTGCTGTACATGCAAGACCTGGTTGGCAGTCTTTTTTAAAGACTAAAGGTTGGGGTGTTAAAAGATATTTATATACAAAGGAGATTAATTAATGAGTTTTATTTTTGGTGGTGGTGACTCTGGGGGACAGACTGCTTCAGGAACACAAACAAGTATAGCAAGAGAAGCACCAGGCGTTGAGGCACGTAAGTTATCCTTATATGATCAAGCAGCTAAGTTAGCAGCTTCTCCAGTATCTTTACCTGGTATTCAAGTTGCTCCTATTTCTGCAATTGAAAAACAAGCTATTCAACAAGCAGGTCAAACTGGTGTTGGTGCAGGTACAGTGCAAGCAGGTATTGGTGCATTACAACAAGGTTTACAAGCTCCAAACATTCAACAATTTTTTAATCCATATCAATCTTATGTAACTGATGAAATTACAAGACAAGCACAGATGGCACAAAATCAATTAGGTGCTCAAGCTGTTCAATCTGGTGCATTTGGTGGTGGTAGACAAGGTATTGCTCAAGCAGAATTAGAAAGAGCTAGATTAGCTCAGATTGGTCAAGCGCAAGCTCAAGGATTCCAAACTGCATTAGGTGCAGCTCAACAACAAAGAGCTCAACAATTAGCATCTGGACAAGCTTTAGGTCAAATGGGTGCTCAACAACAAGCAATGGGTCTTGCAGATATTCAAGCACAATTACAAGCAGGTGCTCTACAAAGAGGTATCGGCCAACAAGCTCTTGAGGCTCAAAGACAGACTGCATTACAAAGAGCATACGAACCTTATCAAAGAATTGAATTCTTAAAAGGTATTATGACTAACTTACCAACAACACAGAGTACATTAACAGCAACCACGGCTCCCGGTGCTAATCCATTAGCTCAAGCAGCAGGAACAGGATTAGGGGCTTATGCCGCTTATAACTTAATGCAACCGAGGTAGCTATGGATGAAGTATTAACTAGAAAATTATTTAAAGATAGATATTTTAAATCTTTAAAACCAAAAGTAAAACATTTTCAAACAGGAGGGCTTAGTTCTTTAACTCCTAAAGAAAAAGCTATTTATGCATCTACATTAGCAGCACCTTTATTACAAGCAAAAGGAAAAGGAATTGCTCCTGCATTATCTGCATTAGGCGAAGGAATTGGAAAACTACCTTCAACTATTTTAGCGGTTGAAGAAAAAAAAGCTACTAAAGGTGTTAGAACATTATCGGACCAAGAATTAAAATCATATAACTTACCTACGGGAACTGTTGCACAAATAGATGGGGATGGGAAAATAACAGTCGTATCTAAGCCAACAGCTGAAGAATTAAAAGAAAGAAGAGGCTATCAAAGAACAAGAGGTTTGTTATCTGATATTGCAACAGATTATGTAAATTTAGGAAAACCAGTTGGTCCAGGAGATTTAAATAGAATTAGAGGATTTTTAGGTAAGGCTGCTGGAACTGATTACGCAAAACAATATGCTGGTTTTAAAACTAAAATAGATCAAGCAACAATTTTCTTAACACAAGCAATTTCTGGTGCACAGGTATCTGACCAAGAAAGAGAAAGAATTAAAGAATTGATTCCACAAGTAGGAGACACAGAAAGAGTTTTTGAAGCAAAACTAGAATCGTTAGAAAAATATCTAGGAGCAGCTCAAGACATCTCTGAAAAAACTGGTGGAAATATTACAAGTGCAATTGAGATATTAGAAAAGTCTGGTGGTGTTGGACAATTTATAGATTTTACTACACCAGTTGGTTATGAAACAACAAAAAGTGGTGCAATTAAAATTATAACGGAGTAATGTATGGCAGAGATTGTAGTAGCAGGACAAACATTCGAAATAAAAGGAGATGCACCTACTCCACAAGAACAGGTTGCTATTGATACATTTTTACAAGCAAGAAATCTTGATGATGAAAAAACTGGTATTCAAGATATAGATGAAGGTAGAGTTTTTTTAACACCAGATCAAATATTATCAGAAGCACAAAAAGGTAAATATAATAAAGACACTGAATCTTTTTTAGCCTCTCCCACATTTAAAAGAATAGTTACTGAGGTTGGTTTATCTATTGCTGGAGGTATTGCTGGTGCAGCTTTAGCTCCTTTTTCTGGAGGATCCTCTTTAGCATTAACCGCAACTATGGCTGCAAGAGTAGCTAGATTAGCAAGACCTCTTTTAAATATATCTGCAAACACTGTAGGTAAAATAGGAAGAGCTACAACAGGGGCAGCAATCGGGGGTGGTACCGGTGCAGGTATTGCTCAAGCATTTGATCCAAAAGAAGATATTGTAAAAGAAGTAGCAAGAGGCGCGTTCCAAGGGGGATTTGGTGAAGTGCTTGGTTTTGGTATGGCGGGTGCTTTAGGTAAAGTTTATAACAAAGTTGCAGGACAAAAAATTCAAATGATTAAAGGTGGTAGAGCTGCAGCTCAAACAATTTCAAGACAAAAAGCTTATTATAGTTTATTAGAAAAAGCTGCTGCAGGTGAAAAAATTACTGATGATTTAATTGCTAAAACACAAACAAAAATTGGATCACAATTAACTGAAGAACAAGCAAAAGTATTAAAAAATCCAGAGTTAGCTAAAAAAAGAGTAGATTATTTAATAGAAGAAAGAGGAGCAGATTTTTTTAAAAGAGTTGAAGAAGGTACTTTAACTCCAGCTTTAGTTACAGAAAATAATATGATTGATACTTTAGAAGGTATTATAGGAGCATCTTTCTTTGGTGGTGGTAGAATGTTAAATGCAGCACAAGGATCTAGATTAGGGTTACTAGGTGCTATGGATGAGTTTGTTCAAACAACAATGAACGGTGTTGAAAAAGGTTTATTAGATCCAGGGACAGTAGGTGTTCAAATACAACAAGCGGTTACTAATAGTAATATTGCATATAATAGAATTTTAACTCAAGGTTATGAAAAATTAATGCCTGCTATTAAAGAAGCAACTGAACAAGTTACTAATGGTAACATTATTCCAAAACCAGGTTATGGAATAGATTTATCTTGGAATGGTGTTAGAAAAAATTATGTATGGAATTCTACAACTAGAGAAACAGAAAACAGTATGAGTTTATTTTCAACACTAAATGCAGAAGCAAGAAGATTAGAGAGATTTAAACAAAAGGCAGGTGTCCAAGATGCAGTTGATTTAGTAAATGATTTAAAAACAATGAATCGAACATCTACAGTAGATGAGGTTATGAATGAGTACAGGCAACTAAGTAGAAACCTCGCACAAAAAGGAGGTTCTCCAGAGTACCAAACTGTTGGTAGAAAACTTCAAAAAATATTAAAAGCAGAATTAGATAAAGCTAATTTGCCACCAGTATTAAGAGCAGAATATAATAAATTATCTCAATTAACTCAAATGGGTGGTCCTTTATATAATACAGGTATATTTTCAAAAATTGCAAAATATGATACTGGCCAAAAAGCCATCCTAGATCAAATACTAGTTAAAGGTAAAAATGATATTGCTACTGATTTCTTTAATAAATTAGATATGACAGATACAGGAATTGTAGACGGACTTAAAGGAGCAGGTAGAAGATTATTACCTAAAGAAGAAGCCAATATATTAAAAGATGCAATAAGAGGACAATTTATTAAAAGATTTATAAATGATTCTACTGAATTAAGAGATCAGTATATTTATTTAGTAGCAAGTAAAGCTAGAAACTTTGTTGAAAAAGATTTTAAAGATCTTATCGCAGACCCATCTTTTTTAACTAGATCACAAGCAAAAAATTTAGAAGAGTTTACTCAAGCTCTTAAATTTGCAGATGGAGCTATTAGTGCTCCAGGAGCTAAAAGAGGAAGAGGTACAATCTTTATTCAATTAAAAGAAGCTGGTGCATTAACACAATTAGGCTCTGTTGCTTTAGCTGGTGGTGGAGTTATTGATCCAGGAACTGCGGGTGCTTTTGTAGTTGCACCTTATGCATTATCTAGAATATTTACAAACCCTAAGTTAATGAATTTATTAATTAATGGTACTAAAGGCACTCCTAAAGATTTTGGACAATTTTCAAGATTAATGTCTCAACTTGGTACTGGATTAGTTTCTGAAGGATTAATTGATGAAGACCAAAATTCAATGGTTCAACAACATATTAAAACTAATCAATCAAACTATGAAAAAATATTTAAAGGTCAATTACCAGATAATGATTTTTACGGAGAACAATTAAGTGATTTTAATCCAGCTAACGAACCACAAATCCCAGTTGAATTAAATCAACCAATGAATCCTACTGGCACTTCTCCAATGAATACTGCAGTGCCTCTACCACAAGTTACTCCATCTTCTTTACCTTTAACTGGTGAAACACAAGGCCAAGACAGAATGCAATTAGCACAAACTCTAAATTTGTTTGGTAGATAATGCAAGAAGATAGTAAAGATTTATTAGCTCATCAAAGAATCGATGACCATGAGAGGCTTTGTAGAATTATGCAAGAAGAAACAAATAAAAAAATTGATGCTATTCGTGATGATGTTCATAGATTAGAGAGAATTATGCTTGCTTCTACTGCTTTTATTTTAACCACTATGATTGGAATAATTGTTGCACTGGTATTTAAAATAAATTAAAAGACCTTGTGCGTCTTATAAAACAAGAAAATAAATTCTTTATAACTGATCTCAAACGAGAAAATAAATACGACTATCAGAAATATACACGACAAGAGGAAGACGGATCACGGACCTACAATGTAGGAGATAAAAAGATTCCCTCTGTAACTACTATTCTATCTGCTACACAATCAGAAGAAAAGAAAGCTTCACTAGATAAATGGCGACAAAGAGTAGGTTACCAGGAAGCACAACGTATTACTAATCAAGCAGCTACACGTGGTACCGAAATGCATTATGTATTAGAGAATTATATAGATGGTGTAGGTTACTTAAACTTATCTCCAGAAGGTGCCGAAGCACGACTCATGGCTCACGAGATTGTAAACAATTTAGGTAAATTAAAAATAGTATATGGTAATGAAGTTAGTTTGGCTTATGATGAATTATGGGCAGGTGCTACAGACGTTGTAGGATTATATGATGATCAACCTACTATCATAGACTTTAAACAATCTAATAAACCTAAAAGAGAAGAATACGTTGAAGATTATTATTATCAAATTGCAGCTTATTCATTGGCCCACAAAAAACAGTATGGTCCTATCACTCAAGGATTAATTTGTGTTTGTACTAAAGATAAACTGTATCAAGAATTTAAAATGAATGAAGCTAGATTAAGTGAGTATGAAGAAAAATGGTTAGAAAGAGTTCATAGATATCATGAGACTAAAGCCACTTCTGAACCTGTTCCCCAAGAGTCTTAGCAGATAATTCAATTTTGTTTTCTAAGTTATGTAATACCATTTCATCAATGGTATCTTTAACGATTAGATCTATGTAAGTTACTTGAGCCCCTTGGCCAATTCTATGAGCA
>Ga0208162_1000528_pt1 | contig 22084 bp, 33 predicted proteins | sample CB_VirMetaG_4_FD_184539 | JGI IMG/M metagenome (GOLD analysis project Ga0208162, IMG submission 184539) | Freshwater to marine saline gradient viral communities from Chesapeake Bay - CB_1508_1M Viral MetaG (SPAdes) (version 4) | ecosystem: Environmental > Aquatic > Marine > Coastal | place: USA... | reverse complement strand
GCTACCGGCGGCGTGCCATTGGGGACTAGCTACGGGAAGTGGCTGCATGATCAACGGCCTGCAGGCAAGAAGTTCGAGGCGAGTGCGGCACAGGCCAAGGCCTTTGGCGGCGGGAAGGATACGCCAGCGGCAAGGCTGAAAGCCAAGTATTTCAACCGCTTGGCCGACAAGTACGGGCCGGATAAGGCGATGAAGAAGTTCCTTCGTGAAGATGGCACGGAGGTGAGCATCGCTGACCTGCAGCGTCGCTATGGCGATCCTGAGAAGATCACGACGACCAAGGTCAAGGCCAAGCCCAAGGCGCTGACCAAGAACGAGAAGATCGCCAAACAGGTGATGCAGGATCCGTCGCTGAAGAGCGATAAGAAGCGGATCGAGGCGATGGTCGAAAAAGGCGTCCCGGCAAATTCTGACTTTGTGGGTCTGGTGGCTGAGGCCAAGAAGAAGTCTGGCCTGGCCACTACCGAGACCTTCCCGAAAGCAAAGCCCAAGCCTGCTGCAGCGCCAAAAGTTTCACTTGCTGATCGAGTGCTCGCCCCAGGGCCTCAAAACCAGCTGGTTTTTGCCAAGCAAGGCGGCACGGCGAAAATGTTTGAGGACAGCTTTAGCTTGCTGGAAGAGGTTGACGGGGAAGTCGGGGCCAACGCTCGCAAGATGCGGCGATTTATTGAGAAGCAAAATGTTGTGCTTCATCCCTCGATCCCTGAAAAATTCAGCAACGCAGATCGGTTTAAGGGCAACCAAGCCTTGCTCGAAGCTCAGCGCAAAGCTGTCGAGGCTTTGGAGAAACAGGGCAACAACCCAGGCGCATTAAGCGGCGCTAAGAGCATTCTCAAGGCCTTGGAAGACGGCAACTACGGCGAGTTGAAGCACGTTATGGGCAAGGCTGGCGGGGCAGCTGGCTACACCACACGCAGCAGTGGAATCATCAATGCAGCGATGACGCCAAACTCAACAACGCTCAACAGCAAGCGGGTCAAGCGTCTTGTGGCCAGCGCCGAGGATTCCCTCAAGCAACAGAACGCCTACATCAACTATTACAAGGAATACAAAGCGGGGACGGTGGCTCCAAAACCGTCTTGGAACGCAAGCGGATTAGGCGGCGGGGGTGCTCTTGACCCCGACCAATGGCTATCAACAACAATCCACGAAGTCGGGCACCAAGTCCACTTCCGCGGATTGGCCGGCACCAAGCTGGCCAATAAGTACAAGGGGTTGGGTGGCGAGAAATTTGTTTCGCAGTACGCTCACTCAAACGAGTTCGAGCAATTTGCCGAAGCCTTTGTGCATTATGTTTTGAACCCCAAGGGCCTTAAGGCCAGTCACCCGCGGCTTTACCAATGGGTAGATGACGCTATGGAAGAGGCTTTGAAATGACACCTAGAGAGGCAGTTGATTTGGCTGGACGCTGGCCTGAGGACCGCACTGTCCCAAGGAGATTGCGGGCTGTCTATGACGAAGCCCGCGGGGTTGAAAGGCAGCAGATAAAAAGTCTGGTCGAAGTGCTCAAGGTCGCCTCGGGCGGCCAGGCCGATTACGAGTTGATCGACAAATATTTCGCTGATTAGCCTAAGCGCAGCATTTCTGTGCTCATGTCTTCCGATTTTGAAGCGGTTCTCGTCGGCGAACAGCTGATCTTGGCCCGCAAGGTCACCCTCGACGATGGCTCGGTGCAGTATCGAAACAAGTTCGGCATGGCCTTAGATGGTGCCAAGCCTGTCCAGCAGGATGAGCCCAAGCCCAAGCGCCGCGCTCGCAAAAAAGCAGCTGAGTAGCATGAATTGACTGCTTCACGCTGATGCCTTACCACTCCGGCAAACCCAAGCCGAAAGGCAAAAAGAAGGGGGGCAAAAAGAAGTGAAGAAAGGCAGCCGCGTTAGCTGGACCTATCAAGGCGTCCGCACCTATGGCACTGTCACCGGCATGGGTGGCAAGAGGGCCACAATCACAGGGCCTACCGGTGGCAAGATCACCCGCGTCGGCACTGACGACGATCCGGTAGTGCGGATCAAGTCTGAATCAACTGGCCGGCCTGTACTGAAGCGTCGCTCTCAGCTTCGTTCTGCTCCAAAGCGCTGATATTGACATTACAAAGTAAAGTGTGGGCGCAATTTAGCCTGTGGCTAATTCATGTCTGAAGAGCAAACTGCTCCTGTGGAGCAAAGCGCCGACAACTCCAATCTTGTGGCCGAACTTGAGGCCATGCGCCGCAAGAATGCCGAGCTGCTAGACGAATACAAAAAGGTCAAGCAACAGGCCAAGGCTGTGCCCGATGGCGTTGATGTGCAGGCCCTGCTGGACTTCAAGCGCAAGGCTGAGCAGCAAGAACTCGAAGCCCAGGGCAAGTACAGCGAAGCCCGCGAGGCCATGGAACAACAGTTCCGCGAGGCCACGGCTGAGAAAGACAAGCGCATCGCTGAGCTAGAGGCCCGCGTTCGTGAGCTTGAACTATTGACCCCAGCCGTCTCGGCCCTTGCTGATATCGTCCACGATCCCGACTTGGTGATGAAGACCAAGCTGTCGGCAGATCAGATTCAGCGCGAAGCCGATGGCACTGTTGTAGTGGTCAACGGCTACGAGCGTGTGCCTGTAGTCGAGTGGGCCAAGACCCTCCCTGCATGGATGCAGAAGCAGCCCAAGCCCCAAGGCAGTGGCGCACCTGTGGGCCGCGGAGGCGGTGACATCCCAGCTGGCATAAGCAATCCCTTCCGCCCTGAGAGTTACAACCTCACGGAACAAGCGCGGCTATTTAAGACTGACCGCGATCTATATGAGCGGCTTAAAGCACAGGCTGGCCGTTAGTATGAAACGGATGGCGAAGCTGTGCTGAGCCGATAGGGCTGTGCCCAACAACCGCAAATTTCTGGTAACTAACGATGGCGACCCTTAGGTCCGATATCATAGTTCCCGAAATTTTCACCCCCTACGTTATTGAGCAATCGACCCAACGTGATGCCTTCTTGGCTAGCGGTGTGGTGCAGCCCATGGCTGAACTCAATGCAACCGAGGGTGGGGATTTTGTGAACGTCCCCTTCTGGAAAGCCAACCTTTCTGGAGACTTTGAGGTTCTGTCTGACAGCACCTCCCTGACCCCCGGCAAGATCACTGCCGACCGTCAGACTGGCGTGATTCTGCACCGTGGTCGGGCCTTTGAGGCACGCGACTTGGCCGCTCTGGCTGCAGGTAGCGACCCCATGGCCGCTATCGGTCAGAAGGTCGCCGAATATGTCGCCAACCAGCGTCAGAAAGATCTCCTTTCTTGCCTGGGTGGTGTGTTCGGTTCGCTGGGTGCTACCAGCAGCTCTGCCGCCTTCTTCGATCTCACCATTGATGGTGAATCGGGTGACACCCCGACTGTTCTGAGCCCCCGCCACGTTGCACGGGCCCGTCAGAAGCTGGGTGATCAGGGAGAGAAGCTGACTGCCATGTGCATTCACTCTTCCTGCTTCTACGACCTCGTAGAGCGCCGCGCAATCGACTACATCTACGACAACACTGGCGCCGCTGACACCAGCGCAGCCCAGGGTTCTACCGCAGGTGCATTCGGTAGCCCCGCAGTGCCCGTTTTTATGGGCCTCCGAGTTATCGTTTCAGATGATGTTCAGACCGCCGGCAGCGGTTCCTCGACCGAATATGCCGCCTACTTCTTCACCCAAGGAGCAGTCGGTTCGGGCGAGCAACTCGCAATGCGGACGGAAGTCGATCGCGACATCCTCGCCAAGAGCGATGCGATGAGCCTCGATCTGCACTACGTCTATCACCCGATCGGCGCTCGTTACACCTCCAGCACTGTCAACCCCAACCAGAGCACTCTGGAGACCGTTGGCAACTGGTCCAAGGTGTACGAAACCAAGAACCTCGGTATTTGCCGGGCGACTGTTACTTCTAATCTTGACTGAGGAGAGTAACTAACCATGGCAAGTCTTTTCGAGATCGGTGCCGGTAAGGCCCTCGGATACACCTCCGGCGGTGCTGTTACCCAGGCAACCGACAAGTCCACCGGCGTGACCCTTAATCAGGCCGCTGGTCAAATCACCACCTCCGATGCCTCCCTGGCCGGTGGTGCTGAGGTGTCCTTCGTCGTTACTAACGACAAGGTCGCCGCGACCGATGTGGTCGCAATGTCGCTGGCCTCTGGTGCCTCCACCGGCACCTACATCGTCAGCGTCAGCGCTGTTGCCGCAGGTTCCTTCACTGTGACCCTGAGCAACGTGGGCACCACCGCTGGTGAGGCCCTGGTGCTGAACTACGCCGTGATCAAGGCTGCTGCCTCCTGATCATGGGTTTGTTCGCTTTTAGGCGAGCACAGGCGCGTGAGGCTGCCGCTCTTGCGGTGGCCTCTGGCCCTGTGAAGTCTGAACCCAAGAAATCACCCGAGAAGCCCGATGGCGATCACGATCGACGCAACAGTCGGGGGCGCAAGCGCAAACAGCTACCTGACGCTGAGTGATGCCAACGATCTGATCGATGGCCTCGTTCAGAACGATGACGTGGTTGCCTGGGCTTCTGCCACTGACGACCAAAAAAACCGAGCCCTCTACACCGCAGCGCAGCGCATCGACCGCGAGCGGTTCCTAGGGGCCAGGGCAGCCAATACACAGGCCCTGCAATGGCCGCGTGATGGTGTGCGCAAGCCAGACACCTACCAGCGGACCTACACCACGGGTTTCCCGTTCCGTCTGACTGAGGATTACTACACCACCACCGAGATCCCGGATCAGATCAAGAAGGCTCAGGCAGAGCTGGCGGTCTACCTGCACAACAACAAAGACGGCCTGGGCCTTGGTGGCCTTGAGGACTTCAAGAACCTGCAGGTGGGTTCAATCAATCTCACCCCGAACTTCTACGGGGCGGTGGGTGCTGATCGCATCCCGCCAATGGTGGAGCGTTATTTCACCGGTCTTAGAATCAGTGGACCGGGCAACATTGCCGTAAAGAGGAGCTGATTCATGGGTTACGCCTACCCAGGTGCTGAGTTCATCGACGACACGGCGGCCCATACCGGACGCTTCGGCAAGATCGTTGCCCTTGAGGATTCGGTGATTGCCAGCCTGGCGGCTGAGGATTACACCGGCAACACCCTTTCAGCGATCCCCATAAAGGCGAGCTGCGAGATGTACGGGGTCTTCACCAGCATCACGCTGACCAGCGGCACTGTCGTCGCTTATAGGCTCTGATCATGTCTAAAGGTTTTGGGCAAGGCGATGTCGGCATTGATTACACGATCGGTGCCGAGGTGATTACTGACACCGCTGCGCATACCGGGCGGTTTAAGCACATCGACTTCTACGAAAACACCACGATTGACACCTTGGTGTCCGAGAACTACACCGGCAACAGCCTGAACGGTGAAAGCATTCCGGCCGGCTTTCATATCGTTGGTGTCTTCACCAGCATCACGCTGCAGAACGGCGCCTGCATCGCTTACCGAGTCTGATGGCACTTGCAGACAAGATCGCTAAAGCTGTAGGCAAGCCCTTCCCCAAGATTGGCGGTGATGTCACCTTTCGCGTAATTTCGACCGGGGCCTACAACACCACCACCGGCGCAGTCACTGAAACTGCTAGCGACACCACGATCAAAGGCGCTCTTGATTCTGTTAGCGATCAAGAGGTCAACGAGTTGGTGCAGGCCAGCGACAAGAAGCTAACGGTCCCGGCTAGCAGTTTCAGTTCTCGCCCATCCACCGCCGATAAAGTGGTGATTAGCAGCGTTGTCCATCAAATTATTGCGGTCAATGTGACCGAAATGCAGAACGTGGACATCGCCTACGACCTGATCTTGAGGGCGTAACTATGGGCAAAAAGCTCAAAAGCCTTGACGAAATCGGTCCTGCCCTCGAAGAGTTTGGCCGTGACCTTTTGAGCGCTGCAATTTTGGAGACAGACGGCCGGATCAAAGAGGCCAGCCCTGTTGATACTGGGCGGTTTCGCAATAGTTGGATGATTGGCGAAAACAGCAATAGCGGCCAGCCTGCGCCTCCTGGCAATTACGGAGCCAATATGCCCCCGCCTGTGACAATTAACTATCAGCTTGGAAACGAACAGCTGGGCAACGAATACAGCATCCACAACAATCTCGAATATGCCGAGCCGGTGGCCTATGGCACCAACCTGCCACCGTCTTGGGGTGGCGAGTACAAGGTCGGCAACCTGAGCCTAGACCCGCCTCGAAATCGGGGAGTTGTCCCTGGCTTTCCTGATTTAATTGCTAAGGAAATGCAAGGTTTTGTGGACCAAAAATTTCGTGAGTTCAGGAGTAAATTCTGATGGCCGCTGCAGACATCAACACCATCAGGGCCACCATCGAAGCCCGCCTGGCCACTGAATTGTCAAGTGGCCCGGCCATCCCGGTGGTGTTTCACAACGTCCCCTTTGAGCCGACGCCAAACTCATCGTGGGTTCAGTGCTTGACCACCTTCGGCCGGAATCAGTACCTGAGCCAAGGCAGCACGACAAACTCGCAAAACAGAATTTTTGGCCTCGTCACCATCAACATTTTCTCGGCCGCAGGTGTAGGCCCTGGCGCCAACTACACGATCGGGAAAAGAATCCGCGATCTTTACAATAGGGTGAACGTGTCGGGGGTTTTCTTCGACGCTCCAATAGGTCCAGAGGCTCTGGCTTCACCAGCTCCCGAGGGCTATTTCCAAACACAGGTCCGTGTGACCTTTGAATCCATCGAGGAACTCTGACCCATGGCCATTCTCCGAGGAGAGCAAGGCGCTGTTCAATTCGACGCCGCAGGCTCTACAAACGCCACCATCGTTGGCACCCGCAGCTGGAGTCTTTCCACCACAAAGGAAACTCTGGACGTTACCGATCACGGTGACACCTTCCGTTCCTTCGTTGGCAGCCTGATCTCCGGCTCCGGCACCGTGGAACTCGTCTACGACCCCGACGCAACTGGCCAAGCTGGCTTCTTGGAAGACGTTCTGACCACCGCAGACGGGGCCGATGCCACCTTCGAACTGTTCACTACCGGCACCACCTCCGGCTCTGATTCAATCAGCTTCGCTGGAATTATCACTGACATGGAGATTTCTTCTACTGTTGGTGAACTTGTTGTCGTTAGCTGCAACTTTGTGACCAGCGGTGTCATCACCGGCAACCTGGAATAAACAGGTGTATAGTCGGGGCGATTTATTCGCCCCCTAGATGGCAGCCCAAAAGCGAACTGTCGATCTGCTGGTTGAGGCATTTGACCTCAGCCAGCGTCGCAAATTTGTTCTTAAGAATGCAGACGGCAAGCCCGTCGTTGACCTGTATTTCAAGCCGATCACCCGCGCTGATCGCAAGAAGGCCCAGGCCCTTGCTGGCAGTGAAGAAGCGCTAGAGATCAGCACCCAAATGCTGTGCCAGATGGCAGAGCTTGAGGATGGCACCAAAGCCTTTGCCGCTGCTGATGCACCGAAGCTCCAGCGTCAACTGCCTGAGTCTGTGCTCAACGAACTGGAACTGTTCCTCTTCGGTCTTGGCGAAGACACCAGCATGGAAGAAGCAAAAAACGACTGAAGCAGGACAACTGGCTCAATTTTGAGTTCTTTTTGGCCTGCGAGTTAGGCATGACAGTGAGCAAACTCCGCACGGAATTAACCGACGCGGAGTTCGTTCATTTTGCGGCGTACTATGAACTGAAAGGCGAGCGGGAAGAACAGGCGATGAATAGGGCTAAGCGCCGCCGATAGACTGCAATCAGTCTTGGTTGGGCTGTGGCGGTAGTCGAGATTAGATACGACACGTCGCAAGCTAAGCGTGCGACAAAGGATCTAAGTAACGATACAAAGAGGCTTCAGGAGGCTGTACGCGGTAGCCAGTCAGCTCTTGAAAAGCAGGGCCGGGCCGCGGGTGCAGCGGCTGCTGGGACAACGAAGTTTGGGGCCTCGGCCAAGCTGGCGGCCCCTGGTGTTCGTGCGCTTGGTGCTGCAGTCAAGGCAGCGTTAGGCCCTGTTGGCCTGCTGCTGTCGGCTGCGGGTGCAATGACCCAGGCCTTTGGCGTTCTAGCAAAACAGGATTTTGCAGAGGCAAAGGTTCGCACTCTTGGGGTCAACAGCGAAGAACTGACCAAGCGGCTCAAGGGTGTCAGCCGCGAGCTAAACGGTCAGGCCAGCGTTGTCGAGCTGACTGCCGCGGCCTATGACGTGGCTTCGGCTGGTTTTGCTAATGCAGCCGATAACGCCAAGATTTTGAAGGCGGCCAGCCAAGGCGCTACCGGTGGCTTCTCTGACATCAACACCGTGGCCGATGCGGCCACCTCTGTTCTGAACGCCTACGGCAAAACGGCGGACGAAGTCGGCGCCATTGTCGATGGCTTTATTCAGACCCAGAACGACGGCAAGATTATCATTGGCCAGTACGCGGCCAACATCGCGAAGGTGTCGCCAGTCGCGGCCGCTTTGGGTATTGAGCTGGCTGAGGTGAACGCGGCTGTCGCTCAGATCACCGCAGGTGGCACCAACGCCGAGATGACCTTCACAGGTCTGAAGACGGCATTTGCTCAGATTGCTTCTGGCAACGTCGGGAAAGAGTTCAAAAAATACGGCGTCGAGATCAATGCGGCGACGATCAAGAGCGACGGCCTGGCCGGCACTTTGGAGAAGATCAAAAAAACAGGTGCAGACGCTGGCACTGTGATCAAGGCGTTTGGCACCGAGGCCGGCCCTGCGGTCTTGGCCCTGCTGGAAAATACCGACAAATACAACAGGCTTCTAGAGAATCAGAAGAAGGCTCAAGGGGCTGCGGCCAAGGCTGCATTCGAAGCCAGTGACACGATCAACGGATCGCTAAACAGGCTGCGCGTTGCATTTGAAAACCTGTTCGCAGATGGCGGAGAGCTGGGCGATCTGCTCAAGCTGATTTTCAAAGGCGCGGCCGTCACTGTTGAGGTGCTCGGGGTCACCATCAACAACCTGCTTGCCCCGTTTAGAGCTGTTGGCGCAGCCGTTAGCGAGATTGGCAAGGCCATTGGCCAAGCCTTAGGCATTGAGGGTGTGAACGTCGCCTTCGAGATGCAAGAGGCCTACAAGGGCGTCTTGGGTGTTTTTACGCAGGTCAGCGATTTCATCGTCGGCCTTGGCGTGAGGTTCGGCAAATTCTTTGGCGAAATTATTACCGGCACGAATCAGGTCAAAACTTTTGTCAAGCAAAACTTGGTCGGCGGTTTTGTGGATGCGTTCAATGGCATCAAGACCGCGATGCAGAATTTCTACAACGGTCTGCCTGGGTGGGCCAAGTTCCTGATCCAAGGTGCAGCCAAGGCGGCCAACATCGCCGGAAACATGATTTCCGGGGTGATGGGCCAAGTTCAACAGCAGGTTTCAGAAACTATTGCAGCGGGCCGAGGTTTCAAGGCAGAAGAGCAGAGCAGGCGCACCAGCGCGCAACAGCAGGCCGCGGCCAATAGCATTTCGCCGACTGGCGGAGTCCTAGGGAACGGGAAACTAACTGACGCGCAGAAGGAAGAAGAGCGCCGGCGTAAGGAGGCCTTGGAGCTTGAAGAGGCTGCAGTCAAAGCGCAAGAGCGCAAGCAGCTTGCCTTTGAAAATCAAGTCAACAAGCTGCACGAACAGCAGGCCATGCAACAGGCCATCCTTGACGGCAGCGAGAAGGAGGTCGCCAATGCCTACTTGTTGAAAAACCTTATCAATGAGTACGGCGAAGAGAACGGTCAGGTCCTCTACCAAAACAACCTGAATCTTCAGTCTCTCAAAGATCAAGTCAAAGAATCCAAAAAACTTAAAGATCAGCAGGAGAAGGCTGCCGAAAGGATGAAGGCTCTCTATGAAGACATCGGCATGACGATCAAAGACGGTGTGGTCAGCGCAATCAAGGGCGCGATTGATGGCACCAAGAGCCTCCGTGAGGTTGCTGTCAACCTGCTGAACAACATCGCCAACAAGCTCTTGGACGTGGCCGTTAATTTGGCCCTGTTCGGCGTCAGCTCTGGTACTGGCAGCGGTGGGGGCTTGCTAGGTGGCCTGTTCAATTTCGGCGGCAAGCGTGCAGCTGGTGGCCCCGTCTCCGCTGGCAGTTCTTACCTCGTGGGCGAGCGCGGCCCTGAACTCTTTACCCCCAGCCGGAGCGGTGCCATTGTCCCCAACAATGCAATGGGCGGCATTGGGAACATCACTGTGAACGTGGATGCAACCGGTTCTAACGTTCAAGGAGACAGTACAGAGCAGAAGCGACTCGGCGAGGCCATTGGCATCGCGATTCGCCAAGAGCTAATCAAGCAGAAACGACCTGGAGGCTTGCTCGCCTAATGGCTACCTTTCCCTCGATCACGCCAACCTACGGCGCACAGAAAACAAGCAGGCCACGCACTCGAATAGTTCAATTCGGTGATGGGTATCAGCAGCGCTTGCTGTACGGGATCCCTTCGCACATGAACCCGAAAGAATGGAACCTGACCTGGAACGTGTCCGAGACTGACGCCGACACGATCGAGACATTTTTGGATGCCCGCGCCGAGGATTCTGCCAGTTTTGACTGGACGCCTTTGGACGAAACCACGTCATACAAGTGGATTTGCCCGGAGTGGAGCAAGTCGATCCCTTATACAGGCAGGGCAACAATTAACGCTACGTTTATTCAGGTATTTGAGCCCTGATGGCCATCCCAGTTTCCGAGCTTCAAAAGATCAACCCAAGCAGCATTATTGAGCTGTTTGAGTTGGAGCTAACTGAAGCTGTTCACGGCAGCGACTTCACATACCGCTTTCACGCTGGGATTAACGACACCGGCACCGGCATCCAAAATCTGATTTGGGACGGAAACACTTACAGCAAGTTTCCGATTGAGGCTGAGGGATTTGAGTACAACGCTGAAAGCGGAAGCCTTCCACGTCCCACAATCCGTGTAGCAAACCTGCTTGGCAGCATAACAGCTATTCTGCTAGACGTTAATACGACCACAGCAGGCAACGATCTCACCGGAGCCAAACTGACGCGGATTCGCACCTTGGTGCGTTACATCGACAACGCCAACTTTGATGGCGACAACCCATTTGGGACGCCGGATACAACTGCCAAGCTGCCTGACGAAATTTTTTATGTAGCCCGTAAGGTCTCGGAAAATCGGGACATGGTGGAGTTCGAGCTGGCAGCGGCATTTGACTTGGCTGGTGTTCGAGCACCAAAGCGTCAGTGCAGTGGCAATCTCTGCCCCTGGATTTATAGGGGTTCCGAGTGTGGGTATAGCGGCACCAACTATTTTGATGTCAACGACAACAAGGTGAACACGTCAGCCGCTGATGTCTGTGGCAAGCGGTTGAGCAGTTGTACTGCACGATTTGGGGAGACAGCGGAACTACCCTTTGGTGGGTTCCCTGGAATTGGTGCTTTTAACGGATGAAGGCGACCGCTAAAGCAAGAGCACTGGAGCACGCGAAAGCGGAAGACCCGCGTGAGGCTTGCGGACTGCTGGTGGTGGTCAAAGGGCGAGAGCATTACGTCCCGTGCAAAAACTTGGCAGAAGGAACGGAGTTTTTCATTCTTGATCCAGTTGACTACGCAGCCGCCGAAGACAAAGGTGAGGTTGTCGCAGTCGTGCATAGTCATCCAGTAACGCCTCCTGTGCCTAGCGAAGCTGATCGCGTGGCATGTGAAAAATCTGGGCTCCCTTGGTACATTGTCAATCCCAAAACTGAGCGCTGGGGTGAATGCATCCCCGAGGGCTACAAAGCTCCACTGGTAGGCCGTCAATGGGTTTGGGGCGTGTCTGATTGCTGGACTTTGGTCCGTGATTGGTACGCCGAGCAAGGCATCAAGCTCCCGGATTGGGAACGGCCAACAACCCCAGATGAGTTTAATGAAAACCCAATGTTTGACGATTGTTGGGAGCAGGCTGGGTTTTACGAGATCGATATCTCGGAAATGCAACGCGGCGATGCATTATTGATGGCAGTTGAGTCAAACAAGCTCAACCACGTCGCGGTCTGTGTCGATGACCAAATGCTGCTGCATCACTTGCGGGGTCGATTGTCATCGCGTCAAATGATTGGAGAATGGGAACTAAAATGTGTCGGAAGGGTGCTGCGCTATGGAGAGAGAGGTTAAGGTCTACGGTCCTCTCGCCAAGTTCGTTGGCCAGCGTCGATTCTTGGCCGAGGTCAATAGCGCAGGCGAAGCCATCAGAATGCTGCTGGCCAATTTCCCTGGCCTAGAGCGCCACATGGCGGACCATCAATACAGCGTCGTTGTTGATGGTTACGACACCGCACTAGAAGAGATTCACTACCCGGCTAGCCAATCGATCAAGATCGTCCCTGTAATTGGGGGCGCTGGCGGTGGCGTTGGGAAAATCATTACTGGGATCGCTTTGGTAGCGATTGCAATCGCGGCCCCTGGCGTTGGCCTTTTTGCTGGTGGATCGCTTGGATTTGGTGTTGTAGCTGGCGCTAGTGGCTTTGCCGCGGCAGCCGCGGCTGTTGGCGGCACAATCGGTTTGGCGCTGATTGCTGGCGGTGTTTCGCAACTGCTTTCGCCAACACCGCAAATCGGTGATTTTGGTCCCGCGTCACTCGGCGGCAGTCGCAATACTTCAACCCAAGCAACAGAGCTGGACCCACAAGAGTCCTATAGCTTTAGTGGGATTCAAAACACCAGCCGCCAAGGTATTCCCGTGCCAGTGGTCTACGGGGAAACGATTGTTGGATCGGTGGTGATTTCAGCTGGTATCGACACTGACGACATCTGATCATGGCTAAGAAGAAACCCAAGCAGATCATTGGTGCCGGTGGTGGTGGCGGTGGTGGTCAGACCGTTGTCCAGCAAACGGTACAAGTCCAATCGGCTGGACCAGCGACTTATACGCCAACCCGCGCCAAGGACAATTTGGCATCAGCGGCATTTGGCAACATCCTTGATCTGCTAAGCGAAGGAGAGATTGAAGGCTTCCCTTCTGCTAGGGACTATGAGCGCGGAACAGACAACTACAACAAGGCGCTACTAAAAGACGTTTTTCTTACTGATACACCAGTTCTCCGCTCTGGTGCGGATGTCACCGACCTAAGCAATTCGGATTACAACTTTAAGGGCGTTACTGTCACGCCGCGCTATGGCACTAACGCGCAAACGCATATCAACAATGCGAGCTTTGGCGCAACAGAAGATGTCAAGTCTGTAAATACTGAGGTCAAGCAGGCGACGCCTGTTGTTCGGCAAATTACGGACACCAACGTTGATTCAGTTCGCGTAACGATTGCCATCCCCCGGATGGAACGGGTCACGGACCAAGGTGATGTTCTTGGTACGTCAGTCGCGTTCAAGATCCAAGTTCAATACAACGGCGGTGGCTATACCGACGCCAAAACACCGACGATCAAGGGGCGTACAGCTGACAAGTATGAGCGCGATTATCTGGTTGAGTTAGACGGCGACTTCCCTGTTGACATCAGGATTCAGCGCACCTCGCCGGATAGTAGCGACACCGACGTTCGTCCTTTGTTCTGGGCAACTTATACCGAGATCATTGAAGAAAAGCTGCGCTATCCGAACAGCGCACTTGTTGGCTTGCGTTTTCAGGCTGAGCAATTTACCAACATTCCTGCTAGGTCCTATCGGATCCGTGGCATCAAGGTCAAGATCCCAAATAACGCCACCGTCGATTCAGACACCGGCAGGCTGATTTATAGCGGCACATGGACTGGAACGTTTGGCGCTGCTCAGTGGACAACGTGCCCGGCGTGGATTTTGTACGACTTGCTCACCAACAAGCGCTACGGCTTTGGTGATCACGTTGCTGAAGCACAACTCGACCGATTTGCTTTCTATTCAGCGTCACAGTACGCAAACCAGCTGGTTGATGACGGCTTTGGCGGACAGGAAGCCAGGTTTAGTTGCAACGCACTAATTCAAAACCAATACGAGGCGTACAAGCTGGTCAACGACCTGTGCTCGGTCATGCGGACCCAGCCGTACTGGTCCACTGGCACGTTGACGCTGACGCAGGACAAACCGACTGATTCGACCTACCTGTTCAACCGCTCCAATGTGCTGGAGCCTGGCTTTAGCTATGCGGGCTCTGACCTAAAAACCCGTCACACCGTTGCCGTTGTCAGCTACCTGGACCTGGAAACGAGGGAGCAAAACTACGAGCTGATTGAAGACCGCGACGCCATCGAAAAGTATGGCTGGGTCGTCACGCAGGTCAAAGCGTTTGCTTGTACTTCACGCGGTCAGGCGTACCGACTCGGCAAATGGATTTTGTACGCCGAGCAGTTCGAGACTCAAGTTGTGAGCTTCACCGCGTCGATTGATGCAGGTGTACTGGTGCGTCCCGGCGCAGTCATCGACATCCAAGATCCAGTTCGCGCTGGTGTCCGGTATGGCGGTCGGATCCGTAGTGCAACCACTGAGGTGATCACGGTGGATGATGCCACCGGCATTCCCAGCACTGACGCCACATTGTCGGTGTTGCTGTCGGATGGAACGCTGGAAACCAAGAGCATTTCTGGTGTCAGCGGCAATCAAATTTCAGTTGCAACGGCATTTTCATCTGCACCAAATGCCAACAGTGTCTGGATCGTGCAAACAGATTCGATCCAAACGCAGCAATACCGGGTGCTGACGGTACAGGAGAAAGACGGCAACCTTTACGCGATCACAGCGCTGACTTACAACAGCAGCAAATATGACTTTGTGGAGGATGGCACCAAGCTGTCTACACGCAGCATCAGCAACCTCAATTCGATCCCAGATCCGCCAAGCAATGCCAAAGCGGAGGAGCTGTTTTACGCAAGCAACGACAAGGCAAAGGTCAAGATCAAAGTCAGCTGGAGTGCGATCAAGGGCATCCCTGAGTACAAGGTTCGTTATCGCCGGAGTGACGACAACTGGGATAGCCAAACCGTCATCAAGCCAGAAGTTGAAATCCTGGACACCACTGATGGCACCTATGACATCGAGATTTACAGCATCAATGCACTGGGGCGTCAGTCCAGCAACTTCACGTCGCTGACGTTTAACGCAGTCGGCAAAACTGCTGTACCGCAACAGGTTCAAAACCTGAAGTTTGAGGCAACCAGCGACAAGGAAGGCACCCTTAGCTGGGACGAGTCAACTGAGATCGACGTTAAAAACGGCGGCAAGGTTTATATCCGTCACACCAACCTGACTGACGGCAGTGGAGCATGGTCGAACTCGGTTGATTTGGTTCCAGCTGTTGCTGGTTCAGCGACCAGCGTAAAAATCCCGCTGATTGAAGGCGAGGTGCTGGTGAAGTTTGCTGATGACGGCGGGCGGCTTAGCACCAATGAAACCAGCGTGATCATCGACTTGCCTGATGCACTGGGCAAGCTGCTGCTATCTGATCGCCGGGAGGATCAGGATGTGCCGCCGTTCCAAGGCGACAAGACCGATTGTTTCTACGACGAAAGCTATGACGCCTTGACGCTTGACGGTGCTGACGAGCTTGACGACGTGGCGGATATTGATGATCTCCCGTCGTTTGACTTTATGGGAAACATTGTTACTAGCGGCACTTACGAGTTCACCAACGTTTTAGATCTAGAAAATGTGTTCTCCTTGGACTTGGAACGCCGGTTCGTTACTCGCGGTTTTTACCCTAACGACACCATGGACGCTCGCACTGAGCTGATGGATGCTTGGGACAATTTCGACGGCGACATTATTGATCAGGTCAACGCCAAGCTCTATTTGCGTAAAACCGACGACGATCCTGATTCCTCTCCGACTTGGGGCGATTGGCAGGAGTTTTTGAGTGGAACGTTTAAGGCGCGGGCATTCCAGTTCAAGGCAGAGCTGGAATCAAAGAACATCGCGCAAAACATTTTGATCGACGAGCTGGGGTACAAGGCGCAGTTTGCCCGTCGTCAAGAACAAAGCAGCACTGCAGTGGCAAGCGGCACCAGCACCAAGACGATCACGTTCGGCAATGCGTTTTTCGTTGGTACGGCAAGCCTGCTTGGTAGCGACAGCAATTTGCCTGCTGTTGGGATTACAGCCCAGAACATGCAGAGCGGCGACTACTTCACGGTGGAAAACGTGTCTGCGACGGGCTTTGACGTGACCTTCTACAACTCGTCAGATACGGCGATCGACCGTAACTTCAACTGGAGTGTGGTTGGCTATGGCAAGGCGGGCTAAGATTGTGGATATGAAGGTTTGAGGTGCTGTGGCAACTCACGACTATGTAATTAGTAATGGCACGGGCTCGGCTGTCCGTCAAGATTTAAATAACGCCTTAGCGGCGATTGTCAGCAATAACAGCAGCAGCACCGAGCCTGCGACGACTTATGCGTTCCAGTGGTGGATTGACACCAACACCACTCAGATCAAGCTGAGGAACTCTTCCAACGATGGATGGGTCGTTGTGGGCGATTACAGCGCCACCAACTTTGCGCTGGCAACGCTGGCGTCCCCGAGTTTCACCGGCACTGCGAGTTTTGCCGGGAACATCAACATGACCGGCACGGGTGCCATTGATGTTGCTGCTGGTACGGAAGCGCAACGTCCTGGCACTCCTAGCAACGGGATGCTGCGGTACTCCACGACGGACAACCGTTTTGAGGGTTATGTCAACGGCGCATGGGACGAGATTGGCGGCGCTGGAGCGGGTGGCGGTGGATCGGATAAGGTGTTTTGGGAAAACGGTCAAACGGTGACCACGGATTACACGATCACTGACGGACAGAATGCCGGTTCGTTCGGACCGATTACAATCAACGCAGGCGTGACCGTTACTATCGGTGACGGCGAAACTTGGACGGTGGTCTGATCCATGCCAATTTCCATTTCAGGCGACGGAACGCTTACAGGGGTATCAGTCGGTGGCTTGCCTGACGGCATCGTTGACACCGACATGCTGGCGACCAGTGCAGTTACTGCCGCAAAGATTGGCACGAATACTTTTGTCAGCTACGCAATCCTGGCGCAAGTTGAATCTGACGGCACTGATGGCGGAAGCAGTGTTCAAGACACATGGACAACACGAACACTTAATACAGAAGTTGCTGATCCCGACGGAATTGTCACTCTTAGCAGTAATCAATTTACGCTTGGTGCAGGGAGTTATTTGATTAAATGGACGGCTATGGCATATTCCACAAGTGGTGCAACTGCTCGACTATATGATGCAACCAATACAACAGCAATTCAAAACGGAATTACCGGAGTAGCTACCAGCACCTACAACGGCACCCTTAACTCCATTGGATCAGCAAGAGTAGCTCCAACAGGCTCAACTGCGTATGAGATTCAGATGAATACCAACCAATCTCAGGCCACTAATGGGTTCGGAAAAAGCAACGCTGCAACCGGGGGAGGCGATGAGGTCTACGTCTTAGTCGAAATCTACAAAGAGGCATGATCATGGATGTCGCAATTTGCCTTAATCGTCTCGGCGTAAAGCCTGAGATCCTGAGCCTTAATCAAACTCATGCACCCAACCACATTGTGCGTTGGATTGGCGGTGACCCACAGCCAACAGAGGCTGAACTTGAAGCAGCTTGGCAAGAACACCTTGCTGAGCAAGCCGCCACTGAGTACCAGCGCCAACGCGCACCGGAATATCCCAGCATGGTTGAACTAGCTGACGCCTTGTACTGGAACTCAACCGGCGATAGCACTAAGCTGGACGAGTATTACGCCGCTTGTGCTGCTGTGAAGGCTAAGTATCCCAAGGAGGCAAGCTGATGGGAGTCAAGCTAAACGGCAGCAGTAGCGGCTCGGTTGAGCTGAACGCACCAGCGGACACGACCAGTGGCGCTGATGTAGTGCTGACCCTACCCGTCAACGATGGGGATAGCGGTCAATACCTGCAGACCGACGGCTCTGGTGCGCTGAGTTGGGCAGCACCTGGGGCGACTTGGGTCACAGGGACACTTACTGCTCTAACTGGTGCGGATGTAACCATTACCGGGATTCCTAGTAATGCGGTCCAGGTTTTAGTGACTATCCAAGACTCAAGCCTCAGCGGAACATCTAATCAATTTCTGAGATTAGGAGCAGGAGGCACTCCGGCTACCTCAAATTATTCCGGATCTACTGCTGCTATCTTTGGCGGCACTTCAGTAGCGGCGAGTGATCCAGTAACTTCATTTAACATTACTACTCTTACAGCCGCTACTCATAGTTTTAGCGGTCACATTTTGATTACAAATATTGACACTGGCGATTATGTAGTTACAGCGCAAATGCATAGTTCGTTTAATGATGGAAATTCAATTTTTGGAGGCAGAGTCCAGCTTGGCGGCACGTTAGACAGGGTTCAATGGGGCAGCGGATCAACCTTTGACGGCGGACAAATCCGCGTCGATTACCTTACTCAGGATTGATCATGGAACATAAAATTGTTAATTTACAAACCGGCGAAGAAACGATCATTCCGTTTAGCGCTGAAGAAATCGCAGAACGCGAAGCCTACGAACGCGACGTTCTCCCCGTAGAACAGATGAAGGAGCTGCGTCGTCAGCGCGACCAACTCCTTGCCGAAACCGACTACCTCGCTCTGTCTGATTCAACCCTGACGGACGAGATGCGGGATTATCGCCAAGCACTCCGCGATCTACCGGCTAATACCGTGGATCCGGCTAACCCCGTGTTCCCCACCAAGCCGGAGGTCTAACCCATGAGCACGCTATCTGCGACCAATCTCAAACACGCTAGTTCCGGCAGTAACAACATCGTTCTAGACAGCTCTGCCAATGCAACTGTTACTGGCAATCTGACCGTCAGTGGTACTGGTAACCAGTCAATCGCTGGAACGCTTCAGTTCAACTCCGGCTACGGCAGTGTTGCTACGGCTTACGGCTGTAGGGCGTGGATCAACTTCGACGGCACTGCTGCAACCATCGGTACCGGACGGGCGAATGGGAATATGGATGCAGTAACAGATAACGGTACTGGTGATTACACAGTAAACTTTACAAATGATATGCCAGATGACGATTATGCCGTCGCTGTATCATATGGCACCACACTAGGAACTATCGTTACAAGAGAATACGGTGTTGGTAGCGTAAGTATAAGAACATACAGTTCTTCTGATGCGTTGGTTAACAGGTCTGTTGTGAGCGTTATTATCTTCCGTTGAGGCAATGTTATGAAAATCCTTTTCCAAAACTCCGAAGGCGGTCTATCCGTCATCCACCCAACCGGCGCAACGCCCGTTGAAGATCTTTGCCACAAATGCATCCCTGCTGGTACGCCTTACCTAATCGTCGAAGACGACGCAGTTCCTGCTGACCGTACTTTCCGCAATGCTTGGGAGGCTGATTTCACCAATCCCACCGGAATTAGCATGGGACGGCAATCTTGGTTTGCACAACAGGAGGCTGAGCAATGATCAACATCAACCTCGACAAAGCCAAGGCAATCGGTCACGACAAGCGCCGTGCTGCCCGTGATGAGGAGTTCAAGCCTCACGATGAGGTGATCATGAAGCAGATCCCTGGTGCTGATGCCGATGCGGCTGAAGCGGCACGAGCTGCTATCCGTACCAAGTACGAGGCAATGCAGGATGACATTGATGCTGCAACCTCGCCCGATGAAATCAAGGCTGCCTTAGGCATCTGATAACAGTCTCCAAGCCTTGACCTAGCACTAAACTGGTCCTATGGCGATCTCACCTGGCACCTACAACTTCACGGTCCAGCGTGGTGCGGACCATGAGCTTGTCCTTGTCTTTAAGGACAGCAATGACGCGGTGATTGACCTCACCAGTTGGACCGTAGCCAGCCAGGTTTGGAACCAAGCGCGAAGCACTAAGTACGCCGATTTTTCGGTTGCTTACACCGACCGCGCCAACGGCAAGGTGACGCTTTCACTGTCCGATGAGGACACGGTTGATTTCCCGGATGAGCTGTACTACGACGTACTGCTAACCAATCCAAGCGGTTTGAAGGAGTATTACCTGGAGGGCATCATCTTTGTCGCTCAGGGGTACACGCGATGACCAGCGTCAACGTCACGCTCCAGAAAAACAGCGTTGAGGTCACCGAGTCATCCAAGACCACAACAGTTGAGTCAAAGCAAACCTCTGTTGTTCAGGCGGTAACTGCTGGACCGCAAGGTGCAAAAGGCGATGCGGGCAGTGGTTTTAGCCTGGCAGACACGGCTAAAGTAGACAAGAGCGTCATCTACTACGACTCCGGTACTTCGACCTATAAAGCGGACAGTACCTGGACGACTACAACCCTCACCGACGGAGGCAACTTCTAAGTCATGGCTAACACCCTTCGGATCAAACGCCGTGCTTCTGGCGCTGCTGGTGCTCCGTCTAGCCTGCAGAACGCTGAACTGGCGTTCAACGAGGTTGATGACGTTCTTTATTACGGTGAGGGAACTGGAGGTGCTGGCGGCACAGCAACCACCATCCTTGCCATCGGCGGCTCTGGTGCGTTTGCCACGCTGAGCGGCACTCAAACCATCAGTGGCAACAAGACTTTCACTGGAACGGTTGACTTTAGTGGCGCAACGATTTCCACGTTGTCTACCACGGGGAATGTCACGGTTGGCGGCAACCTCGTTGTCAATGGCACGACCTCGACCATTAACAGCACGACGCTTTCGGTCGATGATAAAAACATCGAACTAGGTTCGACTGCATCGCCTAGTGACGCAACTGCTGATGGCGGTGGTATCACCCTCAAGGGAACAACCGACAAAACTTTTAACTGGGTTGATTCCACCGATAGCTGGACCAGCAGCGAGCACATTGACCTCGCCTCCGGCAAAGAATTCAAGATTGCTGGCACCTCTGTCCTGAGCGGCAGCAGCCTTGGCTCTGGTGTTACTGGTTCGAGCCTGACCAGCGTTGGCACCCTGACCTCTGGTACTTGGTCCGCTAGCACCATTGCAGTTAGCAAAGGCGGCACTGGTCAAACCAGCTATACAAGCGGTCAGCTGCTGATCGGCAATAGCTCTGGCGGTCTGACTAAGGCGACGCTGACTGCTGGTGACAACATCACAATCACCGAAGGCAGTGGCAGCATCACGATTGCCGCTGACGCTGGTGCACCTACTGCTGGTGACGGTATTGATGTTTCTGGTTCGACGGTCAGCGTTGACCTGAAAGCCAACGGCGGCTTGGTTATTGAATCGACCGAGCTTGCGGTTGACCTTGGTGCATCTGCCATTACCGGCACACTTGCTGTTGGGGATGGTGGTACTGGAGCGACCACTGCATCTGGCGCTCGCACTGCTCTTGGTCTTGCAATCGGAACCGACGTTCAGGCTTATGACGCTGAACTGGCAGCCCTCGCTGGTCTGACTTCTGCCGCTAACAAGGTCCCTTATTTCACGGGTTCTGGTACGGCAGCCGTTGCTGATTTCAGCAGCTTTGGTCGCAGCCTGGTTGATGATGCGAGTGCATCTGCTGCACGAACCACGTTGGGTCTTGGGACGATTGCCACCCAAAACTCCAGCAACGTGAATATCACTGGCGGCTCAATCGACGGGATTGAGTTTGACGGCGGCACCTTCTAAGGGGCTTCGTCGTTTTACCTGCCTACATAGGCGCTAGAGGGTAGCCACATGGCAAACACAATCAGGATTAAGCGGTCAGCGACAGCCGGAAAGGTTCCAACGACCGCTCAGCTCGCGCTTGGTGAGCTTGCTGTTAATACCAACGACGGCAAGCTGTACACCAAGAAGGACGATGGCACGGAGGCTGTTGTTGAGATTGGCGGTGGCGCTCCAGCGGTAGCTGGTGGTGCGATTGTCACTAATACGCAGTCAATCAGTTCTGATTACACGCTGAGCGGTGTCAACGGAATGAGTGCTGGTCCGATTGAGATTGCCAGTGGCACGACGGTGACTGTGGCGTCAGGCGCCAACTGGGTAATTGTTTAAGGCGACTAGGCTGATTGGGTTGATTTACACCAATGGCTGTTAAGTCCAAGACCGCACTGGGTCGCATTGAGCATCGCCCTGGAAAGCCTAAGAAAACCCGTCAAGGTGCGGGTCAACACTCAAAAGCCAGCCACGGTAGGAAGAAGTATCGCGGCCAGGGCAGGTGAATGGATCGGCACACCCGCAACAACTGGCGCAAGATTATGTTTGCGCTAGAGGCTGCGGGTAAAACCGATTCTCTTTACTACAAGCGAGCCGTTGTGATCTGCAAGG
>Ga0208162_1000527_pt1 | contig 22092 bp, 25 predicted proteins | sample CB_VirMetaG_4_FD_184539 | JGI IMG/M metagenome (GOLD analysis project Ga0208162, IMG submission 184539) | Freshwater to marine saline gradient viral communities from Chesapeake Bay - CB_1508_1M Viral MetaG (SPAdes) (version 4) | ecosystem: Environmental > Aquatic > Marine > Coastal | place: USA... | reverse complement strand
AGGCCCCTCCTTTACCAGCAGTAGAACCGATAGCTACTAGCCCAGTAGGAGAAGATACTCCTTGACCTGCCTGATAACCAAGTAGCGTGTTGTAAGATGTCGTTGTTATAGAGTCTCCTGCCTGATAACCAACCGCTGTGTTTTGAGTACCTGTAGTCAACGCGGTTAAGGCTTGGTAGCCTACAGCTACTGTGCTGCCTGCGGTAGATGTTCCTGGCGACCCATACATCGCTCTACTACCAATAGCTACGTTCTGTGCTCCCGTATTAAGTATCCCACTAGCATAACCAAGAAGCGTGTTATCACTATTAGTCGTTATTGAGTTACCAGACTGAAAACCAACAGCTGTGTTGTTTGACCCAGTAGTTAACTGCAATGCCTGAGCACCAACCGATGTGTTGTTGCTAGTCGTTGTTACATTGCTCAACCCCAAAATACCGACAGAGGTGTTACCGCTACCGCTAGTTATAGCCCTTGATGTTCTGTCACCAAGCGCAGTATTAGACCCACCAGTAGTCAGCGCTTTTAATGCTTCGTAACCTACTGCTACTGTGTTGTCAACCGTAGTAACTTTTAAGGAGTCTGCACCTATAGCAATGGTGTTTGCACCAGTGGAGCTATAACCTGAGTGCTTTCCAATTCTAATTGAATTTTCTCCAGAGCTATTATATCCTGCTTCATGCCCAATCCCAACAGAGTAAGCACCAGTGTTTGTTCTGTTAGCTTGATACCCAACGCCTACGATGCCATAGCCGCTTGTATTGTAGTTAGCTTGAAAACCAACGCCAACTCCCCAAGCTCCCATATTGGACCCACCAGCTTCAGAACCAACCATAACGCATTGGTCATCATCCCCTGAAAACCCAGCCCCTGCCCTGTAACCTACATAAACTTGATTTCCATAACCGACAGCATTCAACCCAGCTTCATACCCTAGAATGGTGTTATTACTACCAGTTAAGCTTGTTCCAGCAGAATAACCTAAGAGAGTGTTGTTTGATCCAGCGGTTAAAGCATCCCCAGCCTGATAACCTACAGCAGTATTCCCAGCTCCTATGGTTAAGGCAGTTAAAGCTTGGTAGCCTACTGCTACTGTGTTGGTTGCAGTAATTGTGCTATTCCCAGTAGATATTAATACGTTATTACTAGCGTCCGTAATGTTAGCTTTTCCAACAACATCCAATGCCTCAGCAGGTGTAGCCGTACCGATACCTACATTCCCAGACCCTCTAATTATCATAGATGGGTCAAGACCGTTCGTTCCAGTAAAGAATTGTAAAGCCCCCGTATTGTCTGCTCCGTCTCTTCGAGCGTATAATCTAGCTACGTAATTACTAGTAGACGTCTCTGTTACGTCATTAAGGGTAAATACAATACCTCCACCAAAACCGTCACCCATGTCGCCACTTGTCTTAGTGGTGAGTTCCATTGCGCTAGCGATACCAGTAGCGTCAGTAAATGCACCAGAGGTGAGGGTGGTTTCTCTTGTAAAGCCAAGGACTGGGAATGTGCTAGAAGTAGCGTTAATCTGGCCAGCGATATCTAGCGCTACTCCTGGAGAGCTAGTTCCAATTCCTACATTCCCAGCAGTGTAGTAGATGTCGCTACCAGAGGTTGTCCATGGTGAGCCTGAGAAGTCTACGAACGTAACAGCGCCAGCACCATCGGTTTGTAAAAGCTGTCCTGTGGTTCCATCAGCAGTAGGCAGGGTATAAGCAGATACCTGACCCGTAGTGCCGCCAATAAAGAACTTACCGCTTGCCAGGTTCGGGATGTCATTTGTTCTACCAATAGCAGAAACCTTCATTTTTTGAATGTTGGTTCCCGTGGTTTGAAGCACAATCCCTACGTTCTGAATAAGATCCGTAGAAGCAGAGGGCTTTGTTGTTGTGAGACCACCTGTGCTACCAACGTATACTATATCCCCTACAGAAACACCAGTAAGCCCCGTGACAGTTTTATTAAACAGGCCAGCCGCAATCGCTTCACCGTTTGCTCCGTCTAAAGTTTCTTCGAGCAGAACACCAACAACTGGCATTTTAGCGGAGTCATTAGCGCAGGCAGCGCCGACTAGGATGCTTGCTCCAGAAATACCTTTAGCGTACAAGGGGGAACCAGCAGAAAGAGTGCTCCCCTCGTTGTTCTGAATCTGAAGGTATACAGACTCTACGTAGTCCCAAGCCGTATCGTAATCAGTAGCGCTTTGCTTGACAATTACCTGACCCTCTACACCGCCTGTGGGAACTCCTTGACCGTCGGCACCATCTGCACCATCAATACCTGGCAAACCCTGGATACCTTGAGGGCCCTCTGGACCAGTGGCCCCCGTTTCCCCCTGGGCGCCCTGGATGCCTTGAACGCCCTGAATACCCTGCTCACCCTGAGGTCCAGTGTCACCCTTATCTCCCTTGATGCCCTTCTCAGTAACCGTCAATGAGACATCAGCAGGTTTAGTCACCGTCACCGTAGTTGGTGAGGGGACCGTGATGTTTACCTGATTAGTATCGTTGTCGAAGTTTATAGCCATTAGTATATTTTATTCCGTTGGGTGCCACTCATTGGGGTTGGGAGGATAAGGGATCCTTACATCTTCCTGCCAGTACCAGTCTGTAATTCCGTTTATCAGCTCTATATGGTCTGCTAATGACTGCTCGTCATCAAAAATACTTAGGAACTGCTGACCCGTAGTTAAAACTTGACCTGGCTCTATGTAGCCAACCTGCTGCGGATGTAAGTCCACACCGCTAGAATAAGCGACCCAAAACTTAGGTCCAGTTTCCTCTGTGCAATGAAATGTTGTAGTTGATAATTGCATTTGTTTTTTAATTTCCGCTAGGGCCTGCGTCCGTTATAGTCCAACCATAAGTTCCTGTAAGTAAACTTCTTGCAGAAGCCGCATTAGAGTTATAGTTTAGGCCAGTAGCCCCCAAAGATACGTTAGATTGAATGTTTGGTGCTTGAGCTGCCCATCCAATAAGAGTGCTTGAGTAATTCGCATCTGAAAGAGCCGTGTTGTTCAACATGCTACTCATATTTGAACATGAAGATATGTCCCATGACCCTAAATTCTGATTAAAGGAGGTAGAGCCAGAAAACATGCTTTGCGTTGAGCTTGGCTTAATATTCCACCCAGATATATCCTCGTTGAATCCAAGTCTGTTATAGAACATCCCTGTGGCAAGAACGGTCCCAGTTCTAAAGGTCCAACCAGTTATGTTTGGTGAAAATCCGTTTCCCGCGTCTGAGTATTGTCTAGCGAAGCAGTACCAAAAATTAGTGACTCCGCTCACGTCCCAGCCAGAGAGATCTAGCTGAGAAAGATCTGAAGGCCCATTAAACAGGTTCTTAAGGACGGCGCAGGACGAGGTTACGTTCCAGCTATTTAACGAAGCTATATTAGCGGCAGACATGGATCGACAACCAAAAAACATTTCGTCGAAAGTCGTAGCGCTACTCACGTCCCAATTGGAAAGGTCTTGATTAAAACTCATTCCAGCTCCACCGACGCCCCTGGTGAATCGATCCCAGAACATCCTTGAAAAGTTGGTTACGTTGGATACATCCCATCCGCCTATATCCTGATTAAACGCACCGTTTTCATAAAACATATCGTTAAGACTAGTTATTGAGCTAGTATCCCATGAGCCTATGTATTGATTAAAAGGCATTATAGAAAACATAGAGTTGAAACTAGTTAATCCAGAAACGTCCCAAGTGTCTAAGCCAGTGTTTACTCCTCCTACTCCGCCGTTATTAAAAGCGGTAGCTTGTCGAAACATGGAGATAGCACTGGTGCATTTACCCATGTTCCACCCGCCAATATCTTGGTTAAAAGAAGAGGCGCTGTTGAACATCTCCGACATAGAAAAAGTCGAGGTCGTTGAAAAAGACCAGCTGCCTATATATTGATTAAAGGAGGAACAGGACTTAAACATGCCATTAAAGGCAAGGGTACCCTTAAGGTTTGAAACATCCCAAGTGTCAAGCCCTGCGTTAAGACCTCCCACGCCACCGTTGTTGAAAGAAGTGCAGCCATCGAACAGCCTATAGCCAATAGAAGTCTTACTAATGATAGAACTCCAATTGGTAAAGTCTTGATTCAAAGAAGAGCATCCAGTGAATATCTCCCTCAAGCTAAAGTTGGTGGTAGTGACAGCACTAAAATCCCAGTCGCTCAAGTCTTGATTGAAATCAACACAACTAGAAAACATGCTTTGTAAGTTTGCAACACTTGATCCGATTACCCAATCATTCATGCCAGTGCCAGAAACGCCAGCCGCCGAGCCGTTATTAAAGTTAGAGCAGTTAGAAAACATATTGTTGAGCTGGGTCTTATTACTTAAATCCCAACTTCCTATATACGTGTTAAACGAAGAGCACCCGTTAAAGTAGTGGTCGAACCTTCCGCTGCCGCTTGTGTCCCATGTGTCCATGCCGAACCCCGCGCTGCCGTTTGGTTCACCAGGAGGGTACCCATTATTAAAATTGTTGCTCCCCCTGAATTGACTTTCTCCATTAGTCGATATGATCGGAGACGCTGTAGTTGACCAATTCTCTAGGCTACCGTTCCCAGCCCATCCGCGCCAGAAATTATCCCTAAGACTCTTGCTTCCAAAAGCTGGGGCTTTTTTCGTTATAAAGTCTGGGCCAGAATCACCTGGATCAAAACCAATAAAGCCGCCCTCGTTAAGGTAAATGATAGCTGGACCCCACTGAATAACCTCCAAGACCTTGTAGCGCTCGTTAGGGCCGCCAGAATACCCGCTGGTAAACTTTAAATTGTCTAATCCTCCAGGGGCGTTTTCCCTTATGGTAATGAAATACTCACCTTCAGCAGAGTAAGTGTGGGTGGCTTCAGCTTGATTGTACGATATTATCGTGTCGCTACTTCCGTCGCCCCAATCAACATTAAAATTGTAGCTACCTATGTCATCTAAAGGCAAAGCAAACTGATCTGAATTAGTGGATCCAGTATCAGTATTGCGTGTGTCTATCTTTATTACGAAATCCTTGTCTTGAGGTTTCGCAGAGCTTACAGTTTGAGAAAACGAACCCATTACGCAGTCTCTCTTTCACCAGTTAATGTCCAAACATCTTGAGCCACCTTCTTGAGGCCTACGACAGCGTACTGACCAGCTGTTAATAACGTCTCAGAAGAGTTTATCGTAACGCCCGTACCAGCAGCAATCGTAACCTGATAGGCTGAACCTTGTTCAAACATGATCTCACAATCAGTATCCCAAGAGGCAGCGGATTGAGGCTGAACGGTATATGTTGCTGGGGCAGAACCTGTATGCTTTATGTATTTCTGAGAATCAGAAGCGATTAGGTTTCTACCGCTAGTCTCTACGGAGGTGGCAAAAAGGGTTCCAGAAGGGCCAGAAGGGCCAGCTGGACCTACTAATCCAACCTCATCGGCTTTCTGAATTTGAAAGTATCCGTCTATCGGATTTAAAGCACCACTAACGTCACTGTAATCATACGCCCTTAATTCAATAACCTCAGTTCCGTTTGGGCAATAAAGTATTTTGTCTAGCGTCGTGCTGGCTTCGTTACTACCGTTAGATGATCTTACATACCCAACAGCAGTGCCTTCTTGAGCAGTTCCATCAATGTAAATTTGAAGGGCTGGGGTTATTCTTTGCCCCGTACTATAAAACGATATCCCAGCAGAAACCCTGTAATAGCCAGCCTCGCTAACGGTAAAGCTGGTGGTGGACCCAGGGGTAGCTGTTATAGAACTACCCACATTGAATTCTACAGCCGAAAACTGAACGTTTGCAGGTGTTGTACTCGTGTAATCTACGCTGGTGGTTATGGAGTTAAAGCCAGCGGCTTTAAATACTGGTGATGTAGCGTCTAGATTTACGGTTACGTCTCCCAATCCGCTCGTTGGGGATAAGGAAACGTTGTTCCCAGCTATAATGGAAGTAACGCCTCCCTCAATCGTTCCTGGCTCCCACTGACTGGCCGCATTATCCCACACCAGGGCTTGACCGTCTGATGGCGCTACGGTGGTAGTGTCTACATCGCTAAGGTCGTCAATACTAGATGTTGTGATGTCTCCCGCTGGTCCTGTCGCACCTTGGGGGCCAGTAGGTCCTGTTGCCCCTGTTTCCCCTTGAATTCCTTGTGGTCCCTGCGGGCCTGTAGCGCCTGTAGCACCTTGCGGGCCTGTAGCTCCTGTAGCTCCTGTCTCTCCTTGGACACCCTGAGGTCCCTGAGGACCAGTCTCTCCCTGAGGACCAGTCTCCCCCTGAATACCCTGGATGCCTTGAATACCTTGAATACCCTGCGGCCCAGTAAAATCGCTAGTCGTAAAAGAAGTTCCGTCCGTGTAGTTTACAGTGAATGTGCCATTCCCGTTATCTACGGTTGATTCTACTCCAACCCCAGTGTCACCCTTGTCACCCTGAGGTCCCTTTCGTTCTAAAGTGACCGTGAGCCTTGCCATTATACCGCTGTTGAAATATCTTCTTTAATCGTAAATATCCCTCTAAGTACAGTGGTTACTTTTTGAAACCCGTTAACCAAAACCTTGTATTGAAGATCATATGGGAATCTACCCACAGGAAGCTTAGATGTTGATTCAGCGGTTGCCCTCAAAACCACGTTGCCTAAGTCGTCAATATCTTCAAAAGTGAAGATGGGTGATTCTGCTTGTTTTAACTGAGAGACACCTTTCGTTTCAGATTCTGTCAAAGATGAACCAGCAATAATTGTAGGAAAAGATGACCTAGATGCCACCTGTCTTTGAACTGGAGACTTAACCTGAATAATAAATTCATACTCATCCGTCAATAAGGGCAAGTTTGCGCTTGCGCTATCCTTAAAATTTAGATACAACTCAAAGGAATCACCACGCTTAATCGTGATGTCTAACTTCTCCGATACGTCTAAGTTTGCTTTACTAGCCATATTAGTTCATTTGATTTGGTGGTTGCTGCATAGGCATAAGACCCTGAGGGATAGGGGCCATCATTTGAGATAACTCGCCTCGCTTACCATCCCTCTGAGAGATTAACTTGCTCTGCTCGACAGCCTGCTTCTTTACTCTATCATCCTTTCTGTCCTCCTTGAGAACCTCAAGCTTCTCTTTGAATTCCTGATCATCAGATCGAACGCCGAGAATAGCTTGAGCCTTAATCATTTCGATCTCCTTCTTAAACTCATGCTTCATCTGCTCCATCTGAGCATCTAGCTGGGCTTGCATCTGCATCTCCTGAGCTTTTAGCTGAGCCTGCATCTGCATCTCTTGCTGCTTAGCTTGAGAAGTAGCCATAGCAGATTGCTGCTGAATCTGAGCCTGCTGCTGAGAGTTCTGCATAGCCATCTGTTGCTGCTGGGCCATGCGCTTCTTACGACGCACAATAAGCAACCTCTCGGCTTGATTGATATCTTTCAACTGTCTAATTGCAATTGCATCCTCAATATCCAATTCTTTTTGCTGAAGAGACATCTGGATGTTTTGTTCAAGGTATGCCCTATCTTGATCCTCCATCTCTTTAACAACCCTAACTCCAAAATTGTACATAGGGAGGCTGTTGAATGAAGATAACACGGACATATTTTCATCCCCTATAGCGTTTGCGTATATGCTGTAAAGGACAGATTCTGGTGGGATGATCTGAAGGCACTTAACTATATCCTCACACACCTTCTTAAACAGAACCATAGAGGCGTTTGTGATATCGTATATAGCGTTGTTACCTGCGGCAATAGCTTGCTGCTGAACACCAACGAGTGTATCGCCTTTTGGTGTAGAAGCATCCATCATTTCATTAATACCCGTAGTATCTCGGATCAAACGCAAATAATGGTTGTACAACCCAATCAGCTCATTAATATTCCTTATAGTGTTGCCGATCTCTCTTACAGGAGGATTCTGGAAACCACCCTCTGGGTTCTTACTTCTGTAGTAAAAGACACCCGTCTGCTCGTAGATATCGTGAAGGTCCAGCGGCTGCAACTCTCCACCCTTGCCAAGCTGAACGTTTTCTAACCCCTCGATGTCAATGATCAGGCCGTCTGGTTTAGCCTTAGCAATAGCTTGCTGAATCTTAAGGTGAGTCAACTGAAGCATATCAGCAAATCCAATGCAGGACTCCACCATTGACTTAGGCATGATGTTCCTAATATTGGTGGATACAACAGAATAAGACATCCTGGCTTTGGATATATCCTGCATATTTTTAGGGGTGTTCTTCGCCCTACCATAATTAAATATGTAGTCCGTACCAAGAATATAGCTACCCGCATAAATAGTTTTTATCTCCATTCTGTGAGGGGTCCTCTGGTAAACACTGCCCTGCTTTGGTTCGTAATCAAAGCCCTTCATGAAGAAGTTTATATTGCCAAATTTGTTCTCCTTCTCCTCAAAGTGTATTGCGTCAACAGAAACAAACTCGAAATCAAGCACATCAACCATGTACTCGTCGTACCCGTACTCATTTCGCTGCAAGTGTCTATTGTAGCTGGATGAATTCAAATAAGATGAATCATTTCCAAACTTATTTCTTACCGTGGTAGCAATCTTCTTAAAGTCCTCCTCTTCAATCTCGTGACCAGCCAAGCGCTTTAGCTCCTGAATAGAGATTCGTTTAACATGACCAGCATAAATTATATCATCAAAGTTTGGATCCTCAGTATAACTGTGTATGAAGTTTATTGGATCTATATACTCAGTTTTAATTCCCTCGTTAGGATCGTTGCTTCTTTTAACAACGGCCATGCCAATCGAAACAAGATCATTAACACACCTTCTAAATACGCTGTCATTGAAGTTATTCCAAGAGAGCGTCATGTTAGTTCCGATTTGAGCTGAAACCTCGGCATCGGTTTTAACATTTGTCCCCATGAATATTTCTGTCTCCTCTTCAGACTGTGGAAGCTGTTCTGGGTCTATGTCCAGCACCATGCCCGTCTTATCCTTAAGATTAAGTAGGCGCTCTCTGTTCGCTACCTGAAGTTCAATACTCTTTTTCTTTCTATTTTTTTCAGAGGAAGAAAGAGGGTCCACGGCCTCTAAGTTTGGGTATGGCTCCCTGGACAGTATTTTGTTTACTACAACGCGAACAAACTTAGGTAAAATGGGAACGGGAGTGTAATCAAGATTCAATAAGCTCCCATCTCCGTCATTTGGGTTCAATGACCTAAGAAGCTTTTTGTATATATTTGTTGACTGTACGCCATTAGCATAGTCTCTGTTCTTTTCAATCCTGGATGATCTCTGACCAAACAAAGAATTGGCCTCGGTACTTTTCCCCCACTGAGACTCTATTGCCTTAGCATACTGCAAGCCGTACTCCCTGCTTTCCTTTTTTCCTGTTTGGGCTAAAGGATCTGGAAAAGAAGTCCCCTTCTTTTTACTGTTTATATTATCCATGGATTTTTTTGCAGTGTATGCGTATTTTGCAAATATAGCAAATCCATGTTAGACCTTATATCTCCTGAAAAAGCGCTTCTCTGAAAAATCAGCGGGCGGTTTTTCTTTCTTTGCTTTTTGAGCAGCAAGAAGGGCCAGCCCAGAACTAATAGTCAAGTCAAACTTAGTTCGCTTGTCAATTTTATAGCTTATCCAATCCTCCAGCGTTCTATTAAAATACATCTTTCCAATCTCTCCACTCTCAAGATTAATGCCTACATGATCATGAATGTATGCTTCGATTGCATGAGCATGAGCCTGAATAACATCCTGTGAATTAGATGGTATACCCTTCGTTCTAACGCTAGAAGAACTAGCAGACTTCAAGTGTTCTGGGCGGTCCATTAAGTAACCATCGTAACCCCTTGATTCAAAGTATCTTGCAATGCCGTACTTATTGTTCTCTATAAGTATCGGGTACCCATAGTGAAATGCACACATAAGAACATCCTCATAGAATATGCTAGCAAGGTCTGGACGAGAAGCGTACTCCACAACAAACATATTAGGCGGGACATCCATATTGAATTTATTGTAAAGGTGTAAAGCACCCTTGGAGCCCCTGCTATCTACAGTCACATCGAGATCATATGAGTCAACGCCACCCACCCCTATATGTGCATTTGGAGCGACTCTCTTGCCTCTGTTGTCGGCTTTCTTATTTGCTAAGTGAGCTGGCGGCAACCATGCAACACGGAACCTACCATTCGGATCTGGAGAGAAAACAACCTCCTCATCTTTATTCTTCCATATGAAGTTACCCTGAACCACTGGGTTTGGAAATAGATCATCGTTGCTCTCTATCTGCTGATATATTTTACCGATATTAAATAAGCTCCCCTCAATGCTGTCCCTGAATGCCTCATCTTCGGTAAAGGGAAACTGCCTAATAATCTCATTGAGCTCTGATGGGTCATTCTTAAATGACTTCCTCTCGTTCTTTAAGTATGTCTTCGCACCCTGATTCACGAAGTCACCATCAACTCCAATGAGCTCCTTCTCTGGCTCATCTATGACAGCATTCCCATACTTATCGAAGAATCCCTCTAAGGCCTCATAAGCTGGGATGAATATTCTGTAAAGACCAGACCTGGTTCGTCCATTATTGTTTCTTTCATTGGGATCAGAATCAGCCCATAATCCTCGGTACTCATCCCCACCCTTGTCCATTGGGTTCACTGTACTCCCAACAATAGCCTTCCCCACTATGCGCTTACCAACAATAAGGCATGTTCGCTCAATACGCCAAGCCTCCCTTATGTCCGATGGCTTCTCCCACTTCCCAGCCTCATCCAAATACAACATATGTAGCTTCTCACCGTCATATGCGTTGTTCGTGGTATTCTTCCAGTTTATTACTGTGTTCAGCGCGTCCCCTCTGTTTGAGGTCTTGTTGTTTTTAGTAATTCTTTTCGAAGGCTCTCTGAAAGCGAGCTCCATGCGGGGATTCGTAGTACCATCCTGAATTGGTTTGAAGAAGAACGGGTAACTGCGGAATATCGCAACTACTTTCTTCATGAAAATGTTTTCCTGCGCGTCTTTACCAGTCTTTGACTGAATGCCCAACAACTTCTCTTTAACTTGACTAGCCTCGTCCACAAGGACAGAAGAGCATATATTAGTGTAGCCAGAACGACGACACTTAGTATAAAGCTGACCGAAACAACGGGGATCAGCTTCGCAAGCAGCCATGTGGAGAAAGATTTCCCTTTGGAAAGCGAGGTATGATGGGTATCCGATATCAATTTTAGACCATTGTAAAAACATATAGTGTCGCCCTGTAATATACGTAGGTTCCCCATTATTGTAAAACCAAACACCGTCACGCCTACGCTGAAACTCTTGTTCGATGTAAGCACGAAACTTTTTCCGAAACTCGGCAGGCTTTTCGAGCCACTCATCCATACTGCGTATCCGCTGCAATTCCTCTGGCATAGGTAGCCTCTGCCACAACTGCATTGCCTTTGGCCTGTCATGGAAGAGAATCTCCGATCTGCGCGGTTTCTTTGGGAGTACCACGAGTAACCCATGGAGTTCGATAGCTTCTCCTTCTGTACCGTTAGGGTCGATCTTAATCCCCTTAGTTTCATATCCTTCTATGTCGATTAGATTGGACATCAATAACTTCTTCCAAATTTACCCATTTTTCCCAAAGCTGCAACACCAGTTTTTGGGTTAGTGAGTTCCATCTGGGCACCGCATTCGCAGCTACCTTCGACATAATAGGTTTTTCCGTCTTTTACTTTCATAGTAAGCGATCGCTCAAAACGTTCCTTACCGCATTCTGGGCAGTGTAAGTCTGGCATTTTATTTTTTTAAATGTGATTTGTCTCCGTCTCCACGGTAAAAATGATACAGGTAGACACCCTCCATTAACAAGGCTCTGTACCCAGCAGCAAGAACATCTCTATGGAAGTTGTTATCGACGCCAAGGAATCCACCAGTAAATTTAACTTTTTTCCAAGCTTCTTTTTTCACAACCATCAAAACTCCAGAAACATAACCCTGGCCTCTAGCTCTTAATGGATAGTCCGAAACTTTGTTTCTTGATTGAGATTGTATCTTTTTACCCTCTTGTCTGTGCTGAAGGACATCATGCCCTTTTACAACCTCATGCCTCTGAGGGTGAGCCCATATCCTATTAGTCTTGGCTGTAAAAAGACCTGCATCTGGGTTGGTTTCTATGATTTCACAAATTTGATGATACCAGTCCTTAGTTGTGAACATAGCGTCATGATCCAAAAAAGCTACATATTCAGCATCAGTTCTTTCCATGATTTCGTTGTACGCCCTTCCTATATCCTTGTCGTATTCGCTAGGAGCGTAAACAATAGAGGTTATCAGTTTCATTGTATTTAATTGGTACACCCGACAGGATTCGAACCTGTGACCGTCTGCTTAGAAGGCAGATGCTCTATCCAACTGAGCTACGGGTGCATTTTTTCAAAAGTAATATTCCAAATGTGAACATTCCAACAATTATTAAAATGTTTGGTTCGATTGGGACGGGTTCTTCTTCTTCGCACCACCACGGTGGGTTAGGCGTGTTACATGGGTTAAAATGTGCGGTGCCATCCACACCACTAGACCACTCATGAGTCCATTCATCGCTGTAATAATCTATTGTAGATGGATAGCTAGTTAGCGTTCCGTCTTGTTGGAGCATCGTAAATAATGTTATAGTCTTCCTTTAAGTAACCAGCTGTATCTGTCTGATTGTCAAAGTTATAGTCTTCCCAATAAATGAGCCCGCTAGCGTTATTTTGAGAAGCGCTCTGCAAATCCACCTGAGTAGTCTTTTTCTTGTTCGATTTCTCCATTGTCTCTGAGGTCTTTAACCATTTGTTCCAAGCGCTGGCGCTCTACTAGCAATTCTTTGCAGTCAATAGCCGTCTGCTTAATAGATTGTAATTCGGCTTTCCGAGCAGACCCACCAGCTTCAGGATCGACGGGTTTCTTGACCTCCTCGATCATGTTGTTGATAGCCACCTCCATGCTTTCCATGAGGCGTTCCGCTGCGCTAATAGTAGTAAACTTACGTTTCGACATACATCAAATCTTCTGCTCGAACGCGGTAATATTCTTTGTCATCAATCACAATGCGGTAGTCCATATTCTTTCTAAATCCGACTACATCTCCAATCTCAAGACCTAGCTCTTCCACCCAAGGCGGCTTAAAAGCAACAACGCCTTTCGTGACAGGGCTATCTTTAAGTTTGACAACTTCGATAAGACCAGACTGCTCTTCTTCGTCTTCTTCCACTCCTTCGAGAAGCACCCAGCCCGCCAGCGGATGTACTCTACCAGTCTTTGCAGACTTGTAAGCAATAGCCTGGTTATTAATGGTATGATTAGGATCGTAGCGTACAAGGTAGTGATTATCCTCGCCAGTAAGAGGCTGACCGTTGTTAACAACAACAAGATGATGGAAATAAAGTATGTCGTCCACTTCCACACCCGTGTTGTACTTAAACGGGACCGCCACGACGGGCGCTTCGGTTGTTCTGTTTTTAAACTCATTGAATCTGTTATCTATGTATAGTTCTAATCCGCTGTCTGTAGTGATTGTGTCATTAATAAGCTTGTCGATTTTTACGACAAACAAGTCAAATGTTTTCATTCATTAAAAGTTTAAGTCAAATTCTAGCATACAAGGCATTTCGTCTATACTCTTCCAAAGGAGAGTTCCTTCGTCGCTTTCGATGTAAACCAAGTATCTTTTTTTACCAAATTTATGAAGATGGTATTCATCCTCCAAAATAGCAGAAACCTCACCTTTTCCAGCTCTCATTCCGACGTAATACGCCATTCCGTCCTTGGGTTCTTTCCCGACGACAATTTTTCTAATAAGTCCTTCCATTAGTTCAACGATATGCCTAAATCACCCAAGAGGTCAGATAGATCAATATCGTCGTCGTCATCTTCGTCAACATAAGCGTTGTCCATGACATCTTTTACAGCTTCCAGTTCTGCCCTGCTTTGAAGGTTGAAGCTGTACATTGTTTTCATTTCGGCTTCGTTGTATCCCATCTCAACAGCGTCCAAATCAATGACGCCCACAATGATAGAAGCCAAAACTCGATCTTTCATTCCGAACTCATCTATAGTTTCCTCCATCTTCTTGACGAGGGAGTACATTTCGGCAAAGAAGAGGGTGTCTTTAGGGTCCATGATGTAAATTTGTTACATCAAAGATACAACAGAATCATTATGCCTAAATCAACTGTTAGGAAAACAAGGTTATTTCGAGACTTCTCAGTTCTGCCAGACAAGTATGTAAAGCAAAACCACTTAAAAAATCTACGGGGCGCTACAAACGAATTCTTAGAATCAAACCCAGATATAACAAAATCGTATCTCTACCTTCTTTTATTTATTTACGATCTAGAGTTCTTTACTATTTCTTGGCTGGCGGAGAATTATGGCATGAACAAAAGCAACTTAGCGGATAGAATGATATATCCACTGGTTGCTTCTGGTTACCTCTACAAGCATTTCGATAAGCTTACGCCTTCTCAGACGCTAGAGGATCATCTGTTCCGTGATGAAACAAAATATAACTACAGAGTTCGCTATGCGATGTCGCAGAAAGGTAGGCTAGCGGTGCAACGTTTTTACAACACATTGAATTGACGGTCTTCAAGCATTTTTAGTTCTTCGAATATATCGAAAATCTGATCTCTAGTGTAATGCATTTTATACCGTCGTAGATCATATTCTTTGAAAGAATGTATGTCAACGCCAGAACTAGTCTTAATATCAATGCAATCTAAAGGATCAGACTCAAGGGAATGAAAAACCTCTTTTCCAAATTTTTCTGTAATAGCTATGTTTATCGTGCCGTCAAAGTCTTTGTTTTCTTGAGTGTTTGTCTTTCTCTTATTGAAAAGCATATTTAGTGGCCTGACTGATTTTCTTACAGCAGAAGTAAGAAAGAACTGTCCAACACTACAGAAATTCCACTTTCTTCTTTCCCATGTCCTTGTCGTTTGAGTAAGAAAGTCAGAACTAACCACAGTGAAGTTCTTTGTACCAAAGGTAATCGTAGGTTCTGGTTTATTTATTTGAGCTATGCACTTATTCCAGAAATCATCAGAGCAGACATTATTGCTATCCAGCTTGCATATGTAAGTCTTTTCTCTAAGAATAGCTTCCCTCCAGGTAAACTCAAACTTTTTCCAAAGCGGTTTATTGGGAGACTCCAAGTGCTCAAGACCTAAAGACTCTGCATATTCTTTTTGTTCTGGTTCATTGCCTACAACGAATCCGTCGCATTCGTGTCCAGCATTTCTGAACTTTTTCAGTACTTTCGCCATGTGCCACATAGACATCCTGGTAACTTCAGGGCGCTTGTAGTACAACATGAAAAAGCAAACCGAAGGTTTATCTACCCTGTCCACGGTATGCCTTTTTGTAGTTCTTGCTACGCTTGTTCTTAGACGTCTTCGTCTTAGCGTGGACCCCAGGTCGGTTAACCTTATTTCGAGTTGGGGCGTAGTTGCTTACTTGCTTTGCCATTATAAGGAAACTAACATATCCATGAGTTCTTCCTGTGGGAACATATCAGATTTATCTTTTCTGACGTTTGTATGTGTCCACAAGCCCTTTACTTTTCCGTAGTACGCATCTTCGTTCCACTCGAAAGCGTCTGCACCTTTTTCTTTAATGAGAGCAGGCAATCCAGCGCGTACATCGATATTATCTCGCTCTGCAATCCACAGAATCCATAGTCTAAGTGTTTCGATCTGAGCGTCAGAATAGCGGTGCCATTCTTTATATCCTCGGAACTTCTTTTTTAGCGTCACAATTTGAGAGGGATCTGCTACAGTTCCAGCATACGTCTTGCCGTCTTTGATATACCCGAAGTTGTTTACCTCAATGCCAACAGACCTCTTGTGCATTTCAAACGACCCGTTCTTCCCAAGGTGATAACCCCAGTTGCCTTGCGGAAAAGCCTGAACTAGCACACCGTCATACTTGTCATCATTTCCCTTGATAGACTGCCCGCCCAAAACGAATTCTGTTGCAATTCTCCCCCTAGTGTCTTTCGCCCAGTTATTAATCGTTCTAAATGGGTTATTCCATCCAGCCGTGTGATGCAAGAATACCCATTCTGGCTTTACTGGCCCATGGCAATACTCATGCCCTGGCATGAAGTTTTTGTTTACCACGAGACCGTTACTTGTGACGTATGATTTCTCAGAGTCGTCTGTAGACACCAGATCCATGGCCTCCCATGTTCGTGGTCCTACAATCCCGTCTGGAATTAAATCATTAGCTCGCTGCCACTTACATACAGCAGCATGTGTTTGAGGTCCAAATACGCCGTCTACAGCGATGCCTAAAAACGCTTGAACCTGAGCGACTTCAGGGCCGCTTTTTCCTATTCTTAAGATCATTTAATTTATTTTTTGCCTCGTGTCTTTTATTGACAAGAGACGGTTTGATTCGTTTCACCCTTGGGTTAAAGTAGTTTTTGCTACCCACTTAGTTAAAACACTACTTTTATCCTCTGTGGTCTGCGCTGGCCTCTACCTGTAACTCCATGTCTTTGCTGCAACTTATACTGCCTCTTGTCTGCCGATCTAGCCAGCATCCTATTTATGTTATTGTAGAACGGGTTTCTTATCATTCTTCCGTCACCAGGATCGCCAATATTGACACCTCTCCTTCTGTCAAAAAAGTTTTCCCTTCTTGCCGCTCGATTAGCCTGTCTCTGCTTGTTTTTTTCAATCTGACCAGCCCATCTCCTTAGTCTACTATAGAGTTTGTTGTAGTCAGGATTCATTTTTTGCTGCTGTCTCCACGCTTTATCTGGATCGGCAGCCGCCTCAAGGTTTGAAGAAACGAAAGCTTGCTTTTGTTCATCGTTCATGCCATAGGCTCCACAAACCCCATCTTTACAATTTCCTCCTCCGCTTTTTTCTGCATAGTAAGCCTCTAGCTTCTCAGGGCTCATCCGCATTTGTTTTCGGATCTCCTTTTGATCAGCCCTATTTGTCGCTCTATCCTGAGCTGCGTCTGCCCAATTTTCAAGAAATGCCCTTAAGCTTCCTTTACTGTAGTCTTGATTCTTATTAATCCTCTCCCTGGCTCCTTTGGAGATCTCTCTTTTCTTATAGCTATTTCTTTCCCATCTAGACGACCCACCGCCACCAAGACCCCATATGTCGGGAGGATTGTTTTTTGATGGTCTCATGGTAATTTATCAATAGCCTTTTTTAACTGGTCTCATTCCACGGTTAGCTGGAGCTGGAGTCCCACCTTGACCTCGCATAGAGTTCAACATTCCCATAAGATCGCCCATTCTAGACTCTCCAGGACCTCCTTTTAAGCCAGCTGCCATTTCTCTTTCTCCTTCTCCTCTATCATATTGTTCTGGATTTGCCATCATGTCTTCCATGGCATCTCCATCAAGGGCGTAAGTCCCGTCTCCCAATGGATAAATAGCGTAATTGTTATCAGCAACAATTCTCTGTCTGTTTTCATCCATTACTGGATCACCATATGTTTCCCAATCGCCAAAAACAATGGCAATTTTATCGTCTGGAAGTCTCATCTCTATGAATTGAGTACCGTCAGGCGCCTCTTGGATCGGGCTAACAGCTTCTTGTCCAGTAATAATAAAGGGTTTCTTTTCTTCGTTCATATTGCAAATATATAAAAATTACGGTGTGTTCTGTAAGGAAGAATTAGGGTTAAATGGCTGATAGGTTGGGCCGTAAGGCCCAGCAACTGACGGATTAGTTGTGCTGTAGGTTTGAGCCGAAGTTCCAGTCATCAAAGTTTGCGGTTGAACAAATGCATTGCCATATTGACCTTGAGGGTTTTGAAATGCGTTTTGACCCCCAAAAGCCCTTTCTCCAGCATTCACTAAAACGCTTCCGATTTCAGACGGTAAAAACTTTTTGCCCGCTATTTGTAGAGAAGCTTGCTGCATTGGAACCCCACCTAATGATGCAGTGCTGCCGCCAACACCTGGTGCTGCGTTAAGAGAATTAAGCAAGCCAGTCACACTACTCTGTTTATTTGCTTTATTCATAAGGATATTAGAGTATCCTTTTTGAACTGCCTGATCGAACATTTGCGAGGCTTCTCCTCCTATAAAATCTTTTGCAGCAGTGGTAAACATTGCCTTTGCAGGGTCCTCTCCTTTAAACCCAGCGTCCGCAGCAGCTACACTGGCATTTAAAATCAACCCAGGCACTGTTCCTCCAGGGACTAGCTTTGCCCCTGTTCTAAGAGCAAGTTCTGCACCCTGTTCAAGGTTGTTTTTTCTGATTGCCTTACCCTGCTCTTCCGCCTCTCTGTAACCTCTTTGAAGTTGTGCATCACTATTAATAGCATCGACATCAACAGACTGTCTGTTTTTACCAAACCCAACTTCAATGGGTTGACTTAACTTTTTCTCAAGCTTTGCTACCCTCCCTGCTCTGAAGCTTTTAGCAAAAGCACCTTTGCTAGTTTGTGCTCTTTTCTTGCCAATAGCAACGTCACTACCAGGATTTCTTCTTTGCTCTCTTCTTCTTTGACGTTGAGACCTACCGTAGCTTAAATTCTGAGCTCGTGCCTTTCTCTCGTTTTTAGCTAGACGCTTTTCTAACCTGGCTTGCTTTTTTTCAGCTTTATCATAAGCCAATCCAGCTCTAGTAGCTTCAGTTTGTTTCTGAAACTCAGCACCATCAATATTAACGGTATCGGGAGTAGCCTCTCCTGTATAACCAGAAAGGTTTAGATAATTCTGCGTTCCGTCGCTTCTAATTGGAAGTGCCATGATTATTTTCTTTTAGATCCTTTTAACCTAGATTTCTCCCTCTTGGCTCTGTTTATAGACGCCCTAACAAACCCTTTTATCTTACCTCCTTCGTGGCTAGCGTCTTTACCATCCCCATTGCCGTCAGTACCGTTCTTTCTGTTGTATTTCAACAAAGCAGCACGGTATTTCTTCCTCTTTTCAGAGGACTGAAACTTCCTGTATTCTTTTTTGTAGTCCCTAGCCACTAGACAATCACTTCTTTTGTCTGTATCTCTTGCCGTAGTTCTCGCCCATCATCTTCAACCCTTCGCTAGCATTGGTTGCTCTGTTCAAACGTCTAGCCTGACGCTTAGGTGAAACACCTTCTGGGGTTGGGTTGGTGTTGCCTCTGCCGTATCGCTTCTTGTAATCTTCCTTTTTCAATTGGTAGATCTTCTTAGCAACAGCTCTCTGGGTTCTTTTTTTAGCTCGTTCTTCTTTTCGAGCTTGTTTTTTGTCGTCGTTCATGGTAATTAGTATGTAGGGTCTCCGTAGAGTATTTTTCCAACGTAGTTTCTTGTTTCTTCAGGGAGGAAAGACGTCCAATCTCTTGGATCTCCGTAAATGTTTACCCCCTGTGTTTTTAAATTTTCCAGCATTTTAAGGACATTGCCCTCTCCCCAGTTGTATGCAGCATAAATACGAGCCAACTTGTTTGCTTCTGGGATGGGTTTAGATGGATTAGAGATCCAGCTAGCCTTCAATAACGAATTAATCTTAGCGTCACGCATCATCTTAGAATGCTCAGGATTAAAAGGATCCAATCCTCTTTCGATAAACCCTCTATCCTCTAAGTCTTTTTGCGTACCAGGCATAATTTGATACAAACCACGAGCTCCAGCGGGAGAAACAGCATTAGGATTGTAAGAACTCTCCAAAAACTGCTGAATATTCATCCGCAAAGCCTGATCATTAATAAAATCATCAGGATTAGACGGAGGAAAAAACCCAAAAAAAGATTCGTTCGGGTCGGATTGACGCTCCCTAATAGAAACCTCTTTGACTTTCTTGATTTCTGGGTCTGTATACTTTACTGGATTGGGCATGATTAGGTGTTTTCTCTTCGTGACTCCTGTCTTCTCTTTTTAAACGCCTTGAACTTCTCGTCAAAACGTCTAAGGTTAGCACCAACACCCTCATACTGACGTCTCTTCTTTCTCTGCTCTTTTTTAGTGCCAGTATACGTGACGACTTCAGCAGTGTCCAGGTTGTGTACTCTGTCCGTCATTCCTTTCTTAGGGGTTGGTTTCTTCTTAGGCGTCATTAGTACCGCTTGTCTTTTCTGTCCATCTGACGCTCTGCTCTCTTCGTGGAGATTACCTTGGACTTCTTCTTGTATCTGGTATCACCGAGAACATTAGTGCGCTTTTCGGTAGTCTTTTTAGTGCGCTTTTCATTGTACGGGCGGTACGTAGTGCTGTCATTGCCCTTACTGTACTTGTAATCAACTTGCTCACGCTTGGTACCCTTATCTGTATAAGTGGTCTCTTTTTTCTTTTTTGGTTTCATCGCTTTGATGGGTTGTTTTTGAAAAATTCAATCTGCTTTAGTCTTCTCTGGGCTGCCGCCTTCGATAGAAACTTCCCTAAAAGCTTCCCAGTCTTACTGCGAACCTCATAGGTGTTCTTTTTCTTGACGATCATAGAGCAAAGATAAACAATATGCCTTATACTAAATCGAGTGGCGTAGAACAGATTACATAAGGGTAGTCTTAGCGCCTTCACAGCATCATTAGTTTGATTGACGCTCAAGAGCTTCTGTTGTATTTCAATACAACCCTAAAAGAATGCTCTTCGTTAATGAACAGCTTCGGAGTATCATCGCTAACAAAGCTTCGGCGAAGTTACAGCATTTTTTTTAAAAAGTCAAGTCTAGAAAATGCTTTAAGTAAACCCTACAAAAGTCTAGTAAACAGCAACTTAACCAGTTTGTAGGCGCGTTTGTGAATATTTTAGTGAGTAAAGCGACTTTAGAAAATAGGGTTGTCATACAGATCGTGGGGATTCTATGTATACCAGAAGGAATTCGGATGAAATCCGAAACCGAATCCTGAAACCCCGTGGGCATAATGCGCTCGCAGTTTTGCCTAGCTTTTTGGCTTTTAATACCAGCAAATAGCTGGTTATTAAGACTCTATCGTCCATCGGTTGAAGCAGTTTGCCACCAAACGGTTTTTAAACCGTTGGTTTTCAAGTCGGGACAACCCCACCCTTGAACCTTTGGTTCAGTAAACTACCCTCAATACTGAGGGTAAACTACTAGGTTATTCAACCTAGTAAACGGAACTGAAAATCAATGAGTTCATCCAACCGCGCAGGAATCATCTACGATGATCACGCAGGGTTGGCTACCAACCGCACGAGTTAGCGAAGCTAACCGCAGGAGTTGGAGAAACTAGATATAGATTAGAATAAGAATGAATTCTGTGAATTCTTATTCTAATCTTAATATCTAACACTGATGAACAACAACATCAACCACTCCGAGTTGCTGAAAGCAACTAAGAAAGCTGTTAACAGCTTCGTTTTCAACCCTTCTGCTTCTAAGAAGCAGTCTTGTCTCGAAGCTTTAGCTTCGTTGTCGGCTTTCATCGAAGCCATCGATGCTCCGAAGGAGCAGGAGAAGCCAAAGGCTTCTAAGTCGAAGTCGAAGACTTCCAAGTCGAAGCCAAAGGCTTCGAAAGGAGGGTCTAAGACGGCTTCGAAGTCCAGCCGAAAGGCTGAGATTGAGGCTGTTCTTACCTCTGGTAAGAAGCTCAAGAGAGCAGAACGTTCCGTTCTGAACAAAGAGCTTCATGCTCTCCTCCAAGAGGAGAGAGAGGCTGAGAGAAAGCTTTCAAAGAAAGCTAAGAAGTCTTCGAAGAAGACTGTTCGACGTCCTAAAAGGACGTCAGCTGATGGTCTTGAGCAAGCTCAAGCAAAGCAGAACACTGCCAACAAAGTTGGCAAAGTGACAAAGACCAAAGTCGTCAACGCAGTTGACGGTGGTGAGGCTCAGCCTTTTGAACCTCGTAAAGAGGTTCAGATAGTCGAACCAAAGGTTCGAAAGAAACAACAAATGAAGCTGACTCTCCTACCAGGAGAGTCTCCAGAGGAAGCTATGGCTCGGCACCGCTCGGCAGTGCTGGAGCAAGAGCGTCTGGAGGCACTTGCGCTGATTGCTGAAAGCAATCCGATGTTGGAGCCATCTTTTGCTCCTGCTGTTTAAACGAAGTTTAACCTTTAAAATCTTTGATTTTATGAATGCATACTTTTTTCAACTCCCCGAAGGGGGAGTCGTGCGCTCTTTCGAGAGCATAGACGAGGCCACCAAGTGGGTGGAGGGCTTTATGGTCGAGTCCGATGACGACCTCATCTACTTCCAGCTTGCGAGC
>Ga0208162_1000526_pt1 | contig 22126 bp, 30 predicted proteins | sample CB_VirMetaG_4_FD_184539 | JGI IMG/M metagenome (GOLD analysis project Ga0208162, IMG submission 184539) | Freshwater to marine saline gradient viral communities from Chesapeake Bay - CB_1508_1M Viral MetaG (SPAdes) (version 4) | ecosystem: Environmental > Aquatic > Marine > Coastal | place: USA... | reverse complement strand
ACAATGACTTGCGCCTCATGCCGACACTACCGGCCGAGCAAGTTCGGCAACCGTTGCGCGCTTCACGATTGCCGAATCCGGCCTTCGGAATGGTGCAACGAACATGACCCGGCGCCGCGCGAATCGGTTGCCGAATGGGTTGCGAAGAACGGACCGCCGAAGCGCGAACCGGTCCGGCCGGATTATTCACGGTGCAAGGTGTCAAACCCTACGCTCACACGCAACCAGCGCCGGCAACGGACTGACATGGGGTTCACGTGGCTTTCGTAAAGACACCCGACGGTGCCGTTTGGTGGCGTATCAAGTTCGACGGTTCATCGGCGTTCATCGTGCCGGCCGAATCGCGCCGTGACGGTTCCGTCCGGTTGCGTATTGTGCCGCGCTCGCATGTTCGGCGGGTGACGTGTGCCGGTTGCGAGTATTGGCAAGGCAAAGGCGAAGATTGGCGGCGTTGCCTGATTGACGGTTACATGACGCGGCATGATGCCGCTTGTGAAGCATGGGAAGCGCGATGAAATGGAAGCAAGAAATGATTGAAATCGACCAGCGTGACCGGCCGCGGCGCATTGTTGACGGCCGCCTTTCACCGTCCGGCCGTTGGCATATTCGCAAAGCGCACCCGAACCGTTGGGCAATCACCCACGTTCCGACGGGGTTGTTGGCCTTTGACCGGGACGGCACCCGCCGCGATGCCATCGCTTGGCTTGACGCGCTTGACGCCAAGCTCGGCCCGGTCACCGGTGCCGAGTATGACCGCGACGCGGCGCATGACCTTGTTTCGATGGCGTTGGCATGACCGAAGACGCGCTTGAAGAATGGGCCGAACGCGCGGCAATTGCCGGCGAAGTGGTTGCGTCAAAGCTGTTGCCGAAAGGCATGACGTCGGCGCAAGCATGGGCCGAGTTTGACCGGGTATTCAAAAGCGAAAACCCCGGCACGGCAGCGCGCGAACGCTAAACCGTGCCGGGGTCGCAAGGAGGTTTCGAATGAATAGCAACGAATGGGGTGGTTTGCAACCGCGCCGTTGGCAAGCCGACGCGCTTGCCGCAATCGAGGCGCGCGACGATGACCGCGGGTTGGTTGTCGCGGTCATGGGTGCCGGCAAATCGGTCTTGTTGGCCGAGTTATGCGCGCGCACCGACGGCCGCGTCATCGTCACCGCGCCGACGTTGCGCCTTGTTCATCAGCTGGCCGCAACGCTCGAACGCCGCGGCCTGGACGTCGGCAAGGTTTGCACCGGTGAGCGCGACTTGACGCGGCGCGTTACGGTCTGCACCTATGACCCGCGCACCCTCGCAAGGGTTGCCGGCGCGATTCACCGGCCGGCGCTTTGGATTGCCGACGAAGCGCACCGGACGAACACCCGCGGCGTTGCCGAATGGCGTGCCGAAGTCGAACCGGCGCGGTCGATTGGGTTCACCGCGACGCCGTATCTTGCCGACGCCGATGATGACCTAAAACTCTGGTCATCGGTCTGGTTTCATTATTCGCTTGCCGACGCGGTTGCCGATGGCGTCATCTTGTTGCCGACGTTCGGCGGGGTTAGATGCGACGCCGAAGACCTTGTTGCCGGCGCGCGGCTTTGGTTGGCCGACGCCGACGGGCCGGGGGTATTCTCGGCGTCAACGTGTGCCGATGCCGACGCGCTTGCGGCCGAGCTTGACGGGGTTGAATCATTCCACAGCGGCCACAGCGCCGAAGACCGTGACGACAAGTTGCGCCGGCTTGAAGCCGGTGAGTTGCGCGCGATTGTTCACGTCGCTTGTCTGGTTGAAGGCGTTGACTTGCCCTGGCTTCGCTGGATTGGCCTCACCCACCCGCGCGGCTCGCGCGTAGCCTACGCGCAAGAAATCGGCCGGGTTCTTCGCACGGCACCCGGCAAGACGTCGGTTCGCGTTTGGGACCCGTTCGGCGCGGCCGATGTTCACAACCTTCACGATGCGGCGGCGCTGGCCGACGCGCTTGAAGAATTCGATGCACCGGGACCGCCGGCGCTCGCGACGATGCGCGTTGAAGGCGACCAAATCACGGCCGTCTTTCGGCACGTGGCCGATATGATACCGGCCGACCTGTTGCCGCTGAATTGGCACGGCACGGTCGAACGCATGCGCGTTGATTTGGGTGACGGTGACCCGATAACCATTGAAGGCGGCCGCATGTATGACCCGCGGCCGCATGACGCGCCGGGGGTTCGATACGTTCGGCACACTCTCGACATTGCGTTGGATATACCCCGCGAACGAATCGAAGTCATCGCGCCGGTTGTATCGGCCGACGAAGCCCTTGTGCGCTCGCTTGTTCTCGCATGTAGCGTGCACGGCCTTTGCGACGCCTTGCCTGATTGGGTGCGCGCTCGGCGTCGCGGCATTGACGGCGCGGCCAGTCTTGCGCGCCTGGATTCGGTGCGGGTGTACCTTCGAAGCGCCGCGCGCAATGACCAGCTGCGTTGGGTGCGCGAACATTTGCCGGACGGCAACGGGCCGGCCTTGTCGTTGTGCCGTCGCATTTTGTACGATGACCGGCCGCCGCGGGTTGTGACGGCGTATGCCATCGGCTTGATTTGTGCCGCGCTAAACCGTGACGCCGAACGAACGAACGCGATTGCAAGGAGCTTGATTCATGGGTGACCGACAGTATTGGCGCGCGCTTGGCCTCGACAGCGCAACCGCGAACAAGCGGCCGAACGCCGAAGGATTCTTCAAGGTTCAGGCGCTACACCGGCCCGACAAGAACCCTTCGTTGTCGGTGCAACCCGATGACGGTGACGGTGCCGGTTGGTTTCACGATTTCGGCACCGGTGAGCGCGGCACCCTGTACGAATATTGCCGGCAATGCGGCATTGACACCGGCACGCATGACGCCAAGCCGACGCGGCCGGAGCCGATGACGCTGGCCGAATGGGCAGCGGCACGCAAGTTGACGGCCGAAACGCTGGCCGACTTCGGCGTCACCGAAACGCGCACCGGTGAAATTCGATTCCCGACGCCTTGCGGCGTTGACCGGGTGCGCGGCATTACAACCGGCAAGTCAGCGCCGCGTTGGGCAAAGCGCGGCGGCATGGCTTGCGCTTATGGCATGGACGTCACTGCGTTCAACTCCGGCCCGATATATCTTGTTGAGGGTGAGCCGTCGGTTTGGGCATGCCATCAAGCCGGGGTTCGCGCGGTGTCGGCGCTGGTTGGCGCAACCGGCGACATTGGGCCGATTGTTGCCGAGCTTGTGAGCGATGGCGCTGAAATCCGCATTGCTTACGATGCCGACGCGGCCGGCAAGGCCGGCGCGGCCAAAGCGTTCGCGGCGTTATCGGCGGCCGGCGCAACCGTTCGCATTGTCGAATTGCCGGCACGCAAGCGCGGCTTCGATGTGGATGACTTGCACCGGGCCGAAGGGTCACGGCTTGCCGCGGCGCTGGACGAATTGTGCGGTGAAGACTCACCGGAATTGCCGCCGGGTTATGCGTTGCCGGGTGCGCTTGTTCGAGTCATTGACGATGACGCCGAAGCCGTGGTTGCCGAATGCCGCATTGACGTCACGAACGTCGGCATTGACGTTGATGACGGCCGGCACGTTTGGCGCATTGAATGGCACGGCCGAACGCTGGACGTTCCGCGCGCCGACTTGGCGGCAACGCGGTCAATCGTTGCCTGGTCGGATTACGGCATGCCGGTTGACCAACACACGGCCGGCGAATTGGTGCGCTATCTGACAGCGTATGAACAGCACAACCGGCAACGCATCACACGGCAAGAAACGAGCGCGTCAACGGGTTGGTTCGGTGACTGTTACTTGCGCGGCAAGCATCGGCACGGCCGAGCGTGCCCCTATTATCGCGCCGGCGATGCCGGACGTGACCAATGGGTTGACGGACTTGAAGCGGCCGGCGACGAATCGCTTTGGCATGCGGCGCTTGAACGCGCGCTTGCGCGGCCGGTTGTCCGGTTGATGGTGGCCGGCGCGCTTGCATCGACGTTGACGCAACGGGCCGGGTTGGAGGTTGCGGTCATCGACTTGGCCGGAACCACGTCACAAGGCAAGACGTCGGCGCTTCGCGTCGCATTGGCGGCGCTTGGCGACCCGTGGCGGTTGCTTCGGTCATGGGACACAACGCGCATTGCCGTCGAACGCGCGGCCGCTTATTCGCGCGGGTTGACGCTGGCCTTTGACGACACCATGCGAGCGCGAAAAATCGAAGACGTGGCCGGCGCAATCTATGACGTGACAAGCGGCGTTTCACGCGCGCGCGGTAGCAAGGTCGGCGGGTTGCAAGCGGCGCCGCGTTCGCACAGTTGGTTACTTTCGACGGGTGAAGGTCCAATCATCAACATGGCCGAAGGCTTCGGCGGTATTTGGTCGCGTGTCTTGACCGTCACCGCGCCGGCATGGGGAGGCGTTTCGGCCGACTTGGGCGTCGAAATCCGCGGCATCTTGAACGTGTTGCGCGAACATTACGGCCACGGGTTGCCGGCGCTGGTTGAACGCTTGGCATCAATCGAACCGGCCGAGTTGCGCGCGCGGCATGCGGCGCTTGTTGATTCGTTCGCGTCGCGCATCTATGACCGGCATCCGGGTCACGTTGCCGGCGACCGTATCGCGCAAGCGTTGGCGGCGCTCGAATTGACCGGCCGAGAGTTCGGCGCGGCTTGCGGGTTCAACGTCAACGATTGGGTTGACCGCGGCCTTGCCGACTCGATTGCGCTGAAGTCATCGAAGGCGGACCGGGCCGTTGACGCGCTGGACGAAGTGTTGACCGCCGCGGCCGCGCAGCTGGGCCGAATCTTTCGCGCGCCGTCGCAAGCCGAACCGCCGGCCGGTTGGATTGGCGCCGGTGAATGCGACGAAGCCGGGTTCACCGAATTGGCGCTTGCGCCGGCGTTCGTGCGCGACACATTGCGCCGCGCGGGGTTTGAACCCGGTGCCGTGGTTGCCTCATGGGCAGAACGCGGTTGGATTATTCGCGACGGTAAACGCTTGACGCATAAGGTGAAATGCGGTGACGGCCGGCCGCGGTTCTATAAATTCGGCAAATTGTCGTGAAATTATCGTTGACACGTCCGGCCACTGTCCCTATCTTGTCCCGTGTTGGCAATGACGCCAACGCCGCAAGGGGTGAAATCATGATGACAAATTCTGACAACGACAAAGCGCGACGGTTGGCGTATTCCCGATGCCCAGAAACCGTCATTGACGGAGCAACGCTTCGGCGTAGCGCGCGGATTCTGTTGTGCGTCGCTGAAAACTTGAAGATTGCCGCAAAGCACGGTGACGCATTGCCGGACCAATGGGTTGTGTATCGTGACGCCGCCGCAATCCAAGACGCGCGCGCGGACCAAGCAACGGTTTACAGCCTGTAACCAACGCCGAACCGCAACCCTTGCCCCGTACCGGTTCACCGGACGGGGCTTTCGGGGTGCGTCCCCCGCATGGTGCGGGGAGGGTGCCGCCGCGTTCGGTGGTTCCGGCGGCACCCGTTGACGACGCAACAAGGGAGGCAGAATGACGAACCTACTTTCAATTATTGCGCTCGGCGCGGTTGGCTTCGCGCTTGCGCTCATGCTCGCGTCACATCTCGGCATGGAACCGACCGACCGAACCGCCTATGCCCTCGGATGCGGCTTCGGATTCGCGGCGCTCACCGCGCTTTGTCTTGCCAGTGAGGCCAAGCAATGAAGATGCAAATGACCGCCGCCGAATACCACGGCCGGCCAGAAATCAGCGCAAGCATGTTGAAGGCCGCGCGCAAGGGTGCGCCGCATCTTCGCGCGTTCCTTGACGGCACCAACAAAGTCGGCCCGTCGGCCGCGCTCGGCACGGCCGCGCATTCAATGCTGTTGACGCCGCGCGACTATGACGTCGAAATTGCCGTTGCGCCGGACGTTGACCGGCGCACGAAGGCCGGCAAGGCCGCGCATGCCGAATTCGTTGAAACCGTCGGCAACCGCACGGTCATCACACCCGACCAGCATGAAACCGCGGCCACCATTGCCAACGCGGTCAAGAACCATGCCGCCGCCGCCGCGTTGCTTGCCGGCGCTGAATGTGAAACCACGTTCATTTGGGAAGGGAACAAGGCGCGCATTGATGCCGTGAACGGGTCAACCCTTGTGGACCTGAAGACGACGCGCGACGCCTCACCGGACGCTTACATTCCGGCAATCTTTCGCTATGGGGTTCACCTTCAACTGGCATGGTATCGGCGCGCGCTCGAATACCACGGCACCCGCGTTGACCGTTGCGTCATCATTGCCGCCGAGAATGCCGAACCCTTCGGCGTTGCGGTCTATGAAATGGACGCCGAAACCATGCGGCTTGGCGACGAAGCCGTTGACCATGCGCTTGCGCAGCTGAACGCAAACGCGGCCGACGGTTATGGTTCCGCGCCGATTGTTGTGACCCCGCCGCGTTGGGTGAAACGATGACCACCGAAACCGACAAGATTGCCGCGGCCATCGCGAAAGCGACGGGTGAAATCGGATACATTCAGAAGACCGGCAAGAACCAGCATCATCGGTATACATACGCAAGCGACGAAGATTTGACCCGCGCAATTGCGCCGGTCTTGGCCGCGAACGGCTTGGCGCTTGCGCCGGTTGTCGAATCAATCGAGCGCGACCAAGACGGCAACCGCGTCACGGTCATGGTTCGTTGGATTGTGTCGCATGAATCTGGCCAGCGCCTTGAATGTGTCACGGCATCCGAAGGGGTTGACCGCCAAGACAAGGCGGTTGCAAAGGCGTTGACGGGCGCTCGGAAGTATCTGTTGCGCTTGCTGTTCAGTGTCGCAACCGGTGACGATGCCGAGCGCGACGAAGCGCCGGCACCAGAACGCAAGGCACCGGCACCGGCACCGGCGCCGCAACCCGAACACCGCGAAACCTTGATTCGGTACGCAACCGAAGCGGCCGGCGATGATGCCGACCAGCTTGACCGTTGGACGCGCGCGATTGACGCGCAACCGGCGCGGTTGTTGCCAACACTCGCGCGCCGCATTGCCGACGTTGATGACGTGGCCGCGGCGCTCAATAAACTGAAGGGGGCATCATGAACATCACACCAGAACAAGCCTTGCGGCTTTGGCGCGCGGCGCTGATTGTATCAGGCATTCCGGCAACCCTCGCAATGGACGCCGGCACAAAGTACGTTCAACCGGTCGCGCTTGACCACGTTGCCGCCTCGCTTCGCGAAGCGTTGGCAATTGTCGAGGAAGTGCAACGCGAGATTGACCAATGATTTGCGCCGCGTTGCTTGCGCTCGGCCTCGACATTGCGCCGACGGCCGGTGACGTGTGCGCCGACGTCGTTGAAGCGGCCGAAGCCTATGCGCTACCACCGGCCGTTCTAGTGTCGGTGGCATGGCACGAATCAAGGCTTTGGCCGAACCCGGTGCACCCAGAAAGCGGCGCGGCCGGCCCGTTGCAAGTCATGCCGGCGCTACAAACCGACGACTTGGTTGACGATGGCGCGCGAATCTTTCGCGCTTGGCTTGACCATGAGGCGGCGGCTTGCGTCGAGTCACCGACCGTTGATGAATTGGGTGCGGCGCTTTGCCGCTACGCATGCGGCTACCGATGCGAACACCCTTGCCGGTGGTCAACAACCCGTCTTGCATTGGCCGAGACGATAACCGCGGCAACCGCCGCAAGCTATGAGGAACCGCAATGATTCAAGTGACGATTGCCGGCAATGTCGGCCGAGCCGAGCTAAAGGACATCAACGGGACGCCTCTGCTGTCATTCAGCGTCGCGGGCGAAGTTCGCGATGGTCGCGAGAAGGAGACCGTGTGGGCATCGTGCTCCATCTGGGGCAAGCGTGCCGACGCCCTCGCGCCCTACATCAAGAAGGGCGACAAGGTGACGGTCGTTGGCCGTGGCCGGATCCGGCAGTACGAAACGAAGGGCGAAGCCCGCGCCGAACTTGATATTCGCGTCGATAACATCGCGCTTCAAGGCGGCGGCACGGCCGGCGACAAGGACGAAATTCCGTTCTGATTACCGAACGAACGCCAAGTCAGTGAGGCCGGCGCCGTCATGCCGCGCAAGGGTAATTGCGCGAACCGCGCCAACCCAACCGGCATGACGGTGCCAGTCGTCGGCCGTCACCGGCGCCGCAAGGCCAACCGTCACAAGGCCGGCCACGTCCAACGAATGCCGGTGAAGGTGGCCGTGAATGACCACGGTGCGCCGATAGTCGGCCCAATCAGGACACTCGGCCGCGACCACGGCCGGCAACCGCGTCGGCTTCGGCCCGTCGCCGTGTGTCAGCATGATTGCGCCGCCATCGTCACCGACGCGCACCCATTGCCGCGGGTGTTCGTCAAGTCGAACGTCAACGCGGTCGGTTGCGCGGTAGCGTTCGGCCAGCGCGCAAGCGACGCCGAACCCGGTGACGGCATCATGGTTGCCGCGCACGTACACCGCGACAACCGGCGCAACGGTTGCGAGTTCATCAACCGCGCCGGTCATTAGGGTCACGGCTTCGCGCATTGCTTGCGCGATTGACCCGACGGATTGCGCGCCTTGCGCCGTGCCGCGCGTTGTCGTTTGGCCTTCGGTGTCGGCATGCAGCAAGTCAGAACCAATCGGCACGACCCAACAATCCGGCACGCCAAAGCGGCCGGCCGCGGTTTCGATGGCGCGCGCAACGTGGTCGCGCAATGCGTCAACCGCGGCGGTCAAGGTATGGTCACGGCCGGCGGTACGCTTGCCGACGTGAAGGTCTGACAAGCCGACGACAACCGCGCCGCCGCCGATGGCCGTGGCCGGAACGCGCGCGCGGGTTGCCGTGACGGCCGGCAAGTCAAGTTCGGCAACCGCGTCACGAATCGCGGCATGCCATACGCGCCAACGGTGCGCGTCGGTCTTGATGCGTCGCCATTCGTCGCGCTCGGCACGGGTCAACGCTTCGCGTTCTTTCGCGCGGATTGCGTCACCGTGTAGCGCGTCAACCGATGACCCGGCAATTTCTTCGTCCGTCCAAGGCGCGCGCGTCTTGGTCAGCGCAAGCGACCGTTTGACGCCTTCGAACGTTTGGCGGTCAATCTCGAATTCGCGCGTCACTTCGGCAATGGTCAAGCCGCCGGCGGTATACGCGCGCCAAACCGCGCGCACCCATGCACCGGTTCGAACCAATTGACCGCCGCGCGCAGCTGGGCACGCGATGACATAGGTATCGCGCTCGCCGTCATAGACGTAACCGTCGCGTTCGACATAACCGCCGACGGCCTTGACGGCATCGTCGGCGGCAAGCGCGTCGGCAACCGCGTCGGTCACTGTACCAGCGAAACCAACAAGCCGAAGCCGGCCGAAACGGCACCGGCCGCGACAACGCCGGCAATTGCGACGCTTGTTTTCAACTTGGCAACCTCTTTGCCGAGATTGCCGACTTCGGCACGCAATGCGTTCATTTCATCGCGCAACCAGCTGATTTGCGTTTCACTCATTGCAAAGCACCCGCGCAACCTTCGGCGGCATTGGAAGGCAAAACCCGCCGACACAGAACGCCGGCGGTTCACAATTGAAGGCGAGCTGGCCGAAGTCGGTGTCAACCTCGACAGATTGAACGCCGCCGCAACCGGCGAGCATGACGCAAAGCAACAACGACACGTCACGCACATTCGGAACGCCGTCACCGTCATCGTCACGCCACAAGCCGAACAACAGCGCCGAGCCGGTTGTCAGAATGGCCGCCGCGACTTCAAGCGCGCCGCCGCCGGCGTCAATCGTTTGGTCAATCAACGTCGCAAGGCCGGCAACCGTGGCCGCAATCAATGCCCAATTCAGCTTCCGCATCGCTTCACACTCGGCCGGATGAACCCAATAATTCGGTCATCGTTCATCGTGTACGTTGACCGGTGAATGTATACGCCGTCACCCTCGGCACCGTCTTCGCTGAACGTGTTGCCGCCGACGGTGACCAGCTTGCCAGCGTCATCGCAACGAACCACAATTTCAGCATGACCGGGGCACCAGCCGCCGGCGCGCACCGTCGCAAGGTCTTCGGCTTTGCGAACGCGCAACAGCAAGTCACCCGCGCGCGGGTTGCCGGTGACGCGCTCGGCATCGGTCGCGCGATGCCATGACGACACAACTGAACCGCTTGTTCGGCTTGTCACTTCAAGGCCGAGCGCAAGCGCGGCAATGTGCCAGCATGCCCAACAGAACAGCATGCACCAGGCCGGCGCATCGTCATCGTCACCGCCGCCAAGTTCAACGATGGCGTCAACCCAACGGCCACGATTCGCGCCGGTTTCTTCGCGCACATTCATGGCCGCGAACGTCAACCCGGCGCGAACGGCAAGGATGCCGGGTTGCCGAAACAAGGCGAGCAGCGCGCGCGCAATCATGGCAACACCGCGGCAAGTTCGGCGTCGGTCATGCCGGCCGGGTCGGTGCCGTCATCAAGCACGATGACGCGGCCGTCATCAAGCACCCAATCAGAAAGCGGCCGGCCGTCCGGTTCTTCAAGCGCAACCCAAAACCGCGCGCCGCCTTTGTGAGTCGGAATGTTCATTGCGCCAACCTGTAAAGCGCGGCAACCTCACCGGCCGAAAGCGTCCGGCCAAAGCCGGCGGCTTCGTCGATTTGGCCGCGATAACCGTTTGACGTGGTTGTCGGCCGCGCGCCAACCGCGACAACCGACGTTGGCAACAGCGCCGACGAAGCGCGAAATGCCGGGTCACTCGCAACCGCAACCCCGTCAAGATACGCAACCAAGCCGGCGCCGCGGTTGACCGTCACGGCAACCATGCGCCAAGCGCCGCCGGTGTCATGCGCGCCGAGATTGACCGACGCAACGGACGTTCCGATGTTGGCGCTGAAGACCAATTCATCGGCGGCCGAATGATACAGGGTCACGCCTTGTTGACCCGGCACAAGCCGATTTGAAACGAGGTAACGCAACGTCCCGCTTGCCAGCGTCGAACGATACCAGACGACCAGCGAGAAATCGCCGGATTGCGTTTCGGCCCATTGACCCGCCGCCGCTTCGATTCGCTGGCCGGGAATCGAGAATTCAACCGCGCGGCCGACGGCACCCGGCACGCCAAGCGTCGGCCCGTTGTATGCCGTCCAGGTGTACGAGCCAACGGCGTCGGCAATGGCCGTGGTTGGCGCTTCGTCTTCAAGGCGCAGATACCAAACCGGCACGGCCGCAAGGACGGCTTCACGGTACACCGGCGGCACCGGACGTGAACCCGGTGCCGACACCGAACGAAACAAGCCGAGCGATTGCCGAAGCATCAAATGCCTTCGTCGGTCAACGCTTGCACGGTGTAATACACCGTGACCGAACCCGCGCCGAGCGAGAACCCGTTGACTTCACCGACCGTGCCGTCAAGCTGTTCGGTTCGGTATGGGCCGAGCCGCAGCGAATTCGCGCCGGGTGACGGGAACAACACTTGGCCGCCGGCCGCGCCGACACCGAACGCAACCGCGTCGGTTGCCGCCGGGTCAAGCGCAACGTCAATGACGTACATGCCAATCGTTGGCATCGGCACGAATGGAATTGGCGTACCGGCAACGGCCGCGCTGAATGTGCCTTCGGTTGTCGCTTTCATGCTTCCTCAAATCGCAATGTTTCAAGCGCGCCAATGGCCGCCGTCGGCGTCACCGTTATTGCGCAATAATATGTTGAATCGCTAACAAGTGCCAGCGCCAACGCGGCCGAATTGATGGCCGGCGCCGCGCCAAGTGCAACCGTCACCGAACCGACGAGAACCCCTCCGGCGTCATACACGTCAAGCGTGACGTCGCAATCAAAGCCGGTGACGGTGAACCGTTGCGCGCTCGGCGTATCGCGCGATGTGCGAACCGGCGCGGCAACATACGGCACAACAACAACGCCGGACGAAACGCGCGGCGCGGCCGCAAACAACAACCGCACCGAACGCCGATGAATCAACCGCGCGTTCTTCAACGTTGCGGCTTGTGAGTCGGCAATGATTGCTTCGGTCGGTATGACCGCGCGCAACGTTTCGGGGTTCGTCCATTTGCCAGTGTATACAAACGGCATTGCTCAAACCTCGATAATTTCGCGCACCGTTGCCGGCGTCACAATCAGCGCCGCGCGGTCAATCGGCAACGTCAACCGCATCACATACAAGCCGCCGGCCGCAAGACCGGCAAGTCCGAACGTCGCTTTGATGACGCTATACCGCGGCAAATCCGAAGCGTTCGGCGCACAATACGCCAAGTCGGCGGCACCCCATGCGCCGAGAAACACCGACCCGGCAAGGAAGCGCGTCACGCCAAACAAGGCAAGCAAGCCGTCACCCGCTTCGGTGGTTCGCCAATCATGACCACCGACCGAAGGCGACACCGTTGCGCCGGCCGAGCGAGTCACGACAACCGCGCCGGTTGCCGGGTCAATGAATTCAAGCGTTGCGTCAAGCGATTCTGGACCGCCGGTGCCGCCGGCCAGCGCGGTCAATTCAAGGCCAACGACGTCGGGCCGAATCTCGACCAGCGCGTCAAAGCAGACAAGTTCAGTTGCGCCGGCCAACCGGGTGCGGCCGAACAAGCCGAGCGCGCCGCCGCTTGTGTGCCAGTGTGGCCGCGTTTCGTACACCGAAGCCAACGCCGACGACAAGCCGAGCGCCGACGATGCGCGCGCCAATGCGCGCGGCGCAAACGCCGATTCAGCTGGCCGAATAACACCGGCCGCGCCTTCGTATGAAATCGCGAGGCCGTGAACGTCCAACCGGCCGACGTCATAGATTGCAACTTGCGCGTTGTCCTGGACGAAGAACCCCGGCACCGCGCGCGGCCAACCTTGAAAGTCAACGTGTGAGCCGTGTGAAGGCCGATGCCATGCGCCGAGATAGAACCGCGGCCGGTCACCCGCCGTCGGCTCATAATTCGCGCCGGTGTATTCTGCAACGAAATGGCACGCTTGCCACGTCAACGGCCCGATTGTTGACCCGGTTGTGTGTAGCGTAACGTCGGTATGTTCTTCAACGCCGCGGGTGTATTTCAACGCGCCAACATGCGACCGAAGCCGAAGCGCGCCGGGGTATATGTCGCCGGCCGTGGCCGCCGTCGGCAACGTCGCAATCAGTTCAATGACCTCCGGCGAGCCGGTGACCGGCACCGTGACAACCGCGCCAACCGAGCCGGCGACTTCAAGCGACAAGTCAACCGGCGCGGCCAACGCCTCACACGTCACAACCGCGCGAACCGTCGTTGCGCCGGGTTCGGCCGGGAACATCAGCGGCACGCCGAAATCGTGGTCGGGGTGCGTCGAAACCGTCGGCCGTTCGGCCCATGCGACGCCGGTGCCGACGTGCCGGTCTTCGGCCAGCGCGTCAACATTCAGCGCCGTTCGAACGCCAACAAGCGAATGCAACGCCTCATCCGGCGCCGCGCGGTCATCGTCAACGTCAATGAATGCCATCCGTCAACCCCACGTGAACGCGGCTTCAAGACCGGCGCCAAGCGTGCCGGCCGGGTCGGCTTGCCAAGCGTACACGTCCCGAATTGCGACGTCATCGAATTGCGCCAAGACAATCAAGTCGGTTGCGGCCGGCGTCGCGGTTGTGAACGTCACCTTCAACGACAACGGGCCGACACCGGTGACGGTTGCCGGCGGCGCATCGGTATCAATGCGGGTGCCGTTGGCGTCCAATAGAAACACCGCTTGGCCGGCCGTGAACGGTGCCGCGTCATCGGTGCCGGTAAACAGCGTGCCGACCGTCGCAACGCCGGCGGCATACGCCGAAACCTCGGCCGTTGGCGACCATGCGCCGAGCTTTAGCTTCAAGCCGTGGCCGAGCGCAAGCAACGTGACGGCTTGCTTGCCGGTGCGCGTCGTCTCACCGCGTTCAAGAATCGAACACAACAAGCCCGAAACGCCGCGCGTTCCGTCACCGTCAACCAGCGTCGGCACGTCAACCAACACAAGGTCACCGACGTCAACGGCCGTGCCGCGCTCGATTTCGGCACCGAAAACCGGAACCCCGCGTTGCAACCACGTGACAACCGAGCGCCAACGGTTGACCAGCGAATCGGCCGCCGGTGACCAAAGGCCGGCGTCAATGTCCAGTTCAACGCCGCCGGCGTATAACTGCGATGCCACATCCGACACAACGCGCGCGGTATAGTCCACACCTTCAAAAGGCGCGGCAATCGTCACGGCACGCAACGCCGTTGATTCGTCAACCGACCATGACAACGCCGGCGCGCGCAATTGGTCACCGGTCACCGATGCCGGCACAAGTGACGATTCAACCGGGTCAACGATGGCAATGCGGCCGCGCGAATCCGGCACCATGACAACGCCGGCCGGTTCAATCAGCTGGCCAACATACTTCAACAGCGCAAGCGGCTTGTTGGCCGGTGGTAGAACAACAAGCGGCGCGGCGGTTGATAGCGTTGGCGAAGCAAATGACGCAATGCCGAGCGCAAGGTCAAGCGCCGTCAAATCGCCTAATTCGGCCGCGTCCAACCCGCCGCGCATCGTTGCCGGGGTTTGGCCTTGCAACACGGCAGAAACGACCAGCGAAGGCGCAAGCGGTCCGGCAAGCACGTCGGCCACGATGACCGAATCAATTGCGAATTCAGCGCCGACGCGCGCGTCAATTTCGGCGGCCGAAATCATCCGGTCACCATCGAACGCTTGCGCGATTCGAGCGCCGGCCGGAACCACGACAACGCCGCCGGCCGCAACCGTCACTTCGGCGCATACGCGCAAAGCATCAGCGCCAACCCAAGCGTGTGAAACATCGGCCGAGAACGCACCGGCGTCGCCAAGCGAAAGCCTCAACGGACCGTCATCGCCGGCGCTTGCCAGAACGAAGCCGTCGGCGCCGCGCTCGATTGACGCGCGCGCGCTCGCGGGGTTGTCGTTGCGCGGCGGCGCATACTTGCGCGAACGAAGGCTTGACCACGTTGAACCAATGGTCAACCGGACGTTGCCAGCGTCGGCCGCAACCGCGTTGATTCGGCCTTGAAAGACAACGGATTCAAGCGTGCCGCCGAACGGCACCCGCGACAAGACGACGCGCGAACCGATGACCGTGGCCGGCTTTGACAGCAAAACAAACGCGGCCGGAATCGGCGCGGCAATCGAGCCGAGCGCGCCGCGGGTGACGTTGATGACGCCGGCACCGGTTGACAGGTATGTCACCGCTTCACCGCCGACGTTGATGACGTCACCCGGTGCAAGGCCAACCGGCGCGGCCGTCACCGGCAACGCCGTCGCAAGGTCATCAACCGCGTCGGCCAATCGAACCGGAACGCCGGACGCATCAACAACCGGGGCAATCGTGCGGTCAAGCAACGGTTGCGCGGCGTCGCCGTATACAAGCGAAACTTCAACGCCGGAGTCTGAACCGGTTGGCTTGAATAGTTCGAGCTTTTGACGAAGCGTGCCGGGAACCGACGACACAACCGCGCGCGCCGTCGGGTCATAAACGAGCGGCGCGGTTGACCAGGTATAGGGCAACCCCGCGACGCGCATGACATAGGTGTCGGCGTAACCGGTCACGTTTCGACGTCCGCGTTGATGGCAGATTCAAGCAGCGGCAACGCGACGCGGTAACGCCGGCCGCCAACCGTTTCTTCGCTTGTGAAATCATCGCGCTTGATAGCGTCGGCCGCGTCAAGCCAAGCGTCGCGCTCGGTTCCGGCACCGTCCAACACAAGCCGCAATTGACGGCCGGAGCCGGCCGCGCCGAGCAAATCGTCAAGCGTGCCGAGCGTATCGTCACCGGCACGGTCGGTCAGCGTTGCGAACGCCGGGTCAAGCAACAGAACGTCCCGCGTGACGTCGGCCGCTTCAACATACGGCCACGAACACAACCAAAGCCGCCGCCGCGCAACGCGCACCCTGTCAGCGGCCGCGGGGTTGTATGGCGACACCGTTTGCGCGCCGTCGTCAACATAGACCGGCTCGCAACGCACGCCGAGCGAAGCCGGTGACCATACACCGGCCCAACGCCGAAGGCTGGTCATGTAACCAGTCAACACCGGCACCGTGAACGAGTCACCCGCAATGATGCCGAGTTCATCAACGTCGTTGCCGAAATCGATGGTGTGCGGACCGCCTGGAATCGTAATCCGCCAAAGCGGCCGAGTCGGCGCGGCGCTCGCAACGTATTCGGCAACGTATGGTCCGGCCGGCAAGCCGCCGAAGCCGGCCGCCGCAAGCGCGTCGGCAAGCGCCGTGACCGTTGTGTCGGCATCGGCCGCGCCGGTCAACGGGTCCATGCCCCAACCCCAAAGCGTTGGCGCCGCCGGTGCCGGGTTCAGTGTAATCAACCCGGCAACCCCGTTGATTGTGACCGACACAACCCGCGACGAAACCGTCACCGTGTGCGCCATCAGTGGAAAGGTTGCCATCAGAGATACCCTTCGCGCGTCGCGGTTCGCACGCTATCAGCAACAACGCGCGCCGCTTCGCGCGGGTCACCGACAACGCCAAAGTTTGAAATGACGGTCACGTCGGTTTGTTGCCTAGTTTGTGCAACAACAGGTGCCGGGGCAACACCGGCACCGACAACCGAACCGCCGCCGCCGGACCCGCCGCCGGTGCGCGATAGCGCCGCGCCGGCCGCAATCATTGCGCCGGCCGCCGCGGTCATGCCGACGGCCGCCGCTTGTTGACCCGGAACGAAGAACAAGGCCGCCGCTTCAAGCAACCGCGCTTGCCCCTTCGCAATCAATTCTTGACCGATAAACGCCTTGATTGCGTCAAGCGCCTTTGCTTGGCCGCTTGTCACTTGTGCAAGGATGTTGCCGGTTTCGCTTGCGTAGTTCTGCGCGGCTTCAATCCGCGCGGTCAACGCTTCCTTGTATTTATCGGCGCCGGCTTGTTGTCTTTCGTCGGCGCGCTCGGCGGCAATGTTTGCTTTCTCGGCGGCCGTGTTGGCCACGTCGAAACCCGCGCTTGCGAACCCGCCGATTGAATTGGCAAGGTCACGCAAGTCGTTGAAGGCAACGCGCGCCTCATGCCGCATACCAGCGATTCTCTCGCCTACAATATCAATTTCTTCGCCGGCCGCGCCAACCGCTTCGGTGTATACCTGCCATTCGGTTGAATCGTCGCGCAACTGGTCGGCCACGTCACTGAACGAGCCGGCCGCGCCGTCAATCATTTGTTGCAGTCGGTCCATGCGCGCGGTTGTGTCTTCAACGTCGCGCGCGAACCCGGTTCGCAATGCGTCACGGGTTGCAACCAGTTCAAGCCGCATCGTCTCGGTTTCGGCGGCCATTTCGGCAACACCGGCCGCGCCGGCGTCCATGCCGTCGGCAATGCCGTTCAATTGCTCGGCAAGGCCTCGCATGCCAACGCGGCCGGCGGCTTGCGCGGCGCCGCGGGTGAACGATGCCAACTGTTCAGTCAGCGCCGCGGTCATTTCAATCGCTTCGCGCGCGACCACGATGACGCCTTGTGAAAGCGCAATGCCGAGTTCGGTTGCGCCGAGCGCCGTTGCCTTGATGGCCAGCTTTGCGACTTCAAACGTTTGCGCCAAGCCGCCGACGAACCGAATGCCCATTGCGACGGCATCAAGCGCAACGGCAAGCGCGTTGACCGTGAATTCGCGCAATTGCGATTCGTTGGCCGCAACCGCCGCTTGTAGGTTGCTGGTCACCGCTTGAAGCGCGCCGAACACCCGTTCTGCGTTCTCGCCGCCGAGCGCCGCCGCGCCGATGGCAACCTTGAAGTCTTCGAATTTCGATGCCGTGCCGGCGGCCATTGCGCCGGCTTCGCTGTTTGCCGCGGTAAAGGCTTCCATTGCCTCGCGCGCAAAGTCGGTTGCGCGCGAAAGCGTTTCTTCAATCGTGCCAAGACCGGCGACACCCAAACCCGTGGCAATCGCTTCGCGGCCGACGTCTCTGAATTCACGGCCCAAGTCGCGCGCGGCGCGCTCCATTCGGCCGAATTCGCGCCGAGCGCCGCGGCCGTCGGCGTCAATCTCTACCCTTGCCCCTACGCGCGTTGCCATTACTTACCCCCGCGCGCGCGCTCGATAGCCTTGCGGCGTTGCTCGGCTTCCCATTCTTGCACCCGTTGCGCGTCGGCCAGCGCCGTCAACGCAAGCGTACCGAGTTGCCATGCTTGGCCGCTGATATGGTCCGGCGACACCGCGCCGCGCTGAATGGCCGCGCCCAAATCGAGCGCATCCCAAAACCAACCCGGCACCGTCAACACGTCGCAAGCCGGTTGACCGGGTTGGCGCGCGATGTTCGGGTTTCGTAGCGGTTTGGGGCAACATCGGCCAACCCTTGTCAAGTCGTCGCATTCAGCGCAGATAAACCCCGGCGTTGTAATAAGCCGAGCCGCGCGGTTCACTTTCCCTGTGCAGTCACCGACGGCATGCGAGACGTCAACACACGGCCGGCAAGTTGCACCGTTTCACCGAACGGTACGTGAGTATCAAGCCAGTCGGCCACGTCCTGAACGTCGGCAATCGTCGCATGCGGACCGACAAAGGCGAGCGCGGCGTCATAGTGTGCAACGACGTCACCGTCATCAATCGAAGCAATGCGTGCCGTGTATTCAAGGCAACGCGATTGCTTCGGCGGTTGAATGGTCAATTCAACCTCCGCACCGTCAACCGTGACAACGTGTTCGCGCATTAGGTCCACCCGATTTGCGACGTCAAGCCGGTGGCCGGGTCAACCGCGCCGCCGTATTCAATGCCGTATTGCCGGAACGTGTCACCTTGCGGCGCCGGCAATTTGGCGAAACCGTTGGGCATGCCAATCGTGACCGTTGACCCGCCGGGGCCGGGAATCGACACCGACACCGGGCCGGTTGTCACGGTCAACGCGGTTGACCATGCGTTCATGGTGCCTTCAGCTGCGGCGTCAAGAACAGTCGTCAAGACCGGCGCGGCCGCGCGGTTGACGTATGACGGCGCAAAGGCATCGGTGCCGGCCGTCGCGTCAGGACGTTCGGCAAGCTCGGCACCGGCCGTGAACCCCCATGACGCCAAGCCTTCAACCGTGCCGGTTGTCGTGGTCGTCAACGTCGCGTCAACGTTCACCCACGGTGCCGGGTCAACAAAGGTGCCGCCGGCATAGGTGACCGACGCCGGCGTCATCGTCGCGGCCGTCAAGGATGACGCCGACGGCGCGCCGGACCAACGGCCTTGAAGCGTCCAGGTGAGTCGGATGCGCGCGCCGCTATCGGCCGACACTTCAACCGTGCCAACCACGTCGAACGCGGTGAACGTGTTGCCGTCAACTTCATCAACTTGAATCGTACAAGGCACGATGCCGGCCGAGCCGGCGCCAACCAGCGGCCGAGACGTGGCAACGTCCCAAAGCACCGTGCCAAGACCGTCGGCGCGAAGATAACCGCAAGCAGCCCAAAGCGGCGCAAGCGCCGAGCTTGAAGCGTCCAACGCATTGTCGAACCCGTAATGCTCGGTTACAAGCGTCATGCTCCACGCTTGCGAGCCAAGCACCGGCGGCAACGACGGGCCGAACGCGGCCGACAAGTCAGCGCGTTCAATCAGCTGTTCGCCGCGGGGTTCGGCGCTCACTTCCAAGCAGCGCAACGACGGGTCAACGCCGAGCGCAATCGGTTCGGCCGTGCCGACGACGGCTTGCGACTTGACCGTCACAACCGTCGAGTTTGCATTGATTGTCATGGAATCAACCGCCTTTGCCTTTGGTCAACCTGAACGGTGACGTCAATGAATCGAAGAAACTGGCCACGGTCATCGGCTTCAATCAACGGCGTCGGCGTTGAATTCACCGGCACGCAACGCCAAACGCCAACCGCGCCGGCATACGTCGGCAACGCAAGGAAGCGTTGCAAGGTGTATGATACCGCCCACGCATACAACCGCAAGGCGTCATCATACGTTGACACTTCATCAGCCTCGGATTGCGAAGCCGCCGCGACAATGCGCGCGTTGATAGTGTGCCGAACTTGAAACGCGGCAAGCGCGTCGGCTTCGATGTATTCGGTGCCGGTATCGTACAAGCCAACGCCGGGTGAATCCCAATCCGTTGGGATTGTTTCGCTTCGCCAAAACTTGACCGGCTCCGGCAACGCAAGGTCAGGATATATCGCCTCAAGCGATAGCAACACGGCCGGAAGTTCGGCTTGCAACACCGCGACGCCTTGCCGTAATACCTCGACAATACACCAACCGATTGACGGGGTTGTCATAGGTCAATCTCGGCCGATGTTTGACCGACCGTTGTTCGGCCGAATTCGCGCGCAATCTCGCCGGCAAACTTGCTGACTTCCTTGCGCAAATCAGTCTTGAAGCCGCGACCAAACGACACAAGCCGCCGGCGCGGTATCGCATAACCGCCGGCCCAAAGCGGCGCGCGGCCGCGGCCGGCGTCATGGTTCGCGGCATGCGGCACGGCCGTTCCCATTGTGACGGCGCGCTTGCCAGCTTCCCAAATGCCAAGCGGGTGACGGGCCGACACAAGTGACGGATACAGGTATTCCCGTCCAGGCTTCCAACGCAGAACGCGCAATCGGTCCGGTTCAATGCCGGTCAATCGCGACTTCACGGTCACATATCGGAACCGCTCCGGCGTTTGTTGGTAGGTTTTCCAACCGAATTCTCGGCCGGCCGTGTCATACATTTCGCGCCGCGACTTGTGCCACGGTTGACGCATGCGGCGCCAAAGCGGCCGGAAGTCTTCAACGTTGTCAATTGCGCCTTGTATGCGCTCAACGATTTGGCCGGTTGCCGAGTCTATGACCGACAATTCAAACATTGCCGGACCATGCAAGCCGGTTGACCAGCGAACCGTCGGCAAGCGCGGCTTCGATTTCGGCCGCGCGGGTGACGTGCGAATCAACCAGATTCGGCGCACCGGCCGCGGTTGGTTGGCCGTCGCCAAGCGTGCCGATGCGTTCAAGCACACGGTCACGCAATGCGTCGGCTTCGTCACCGAACGACGTGACGATTGGCGTGACCGTCCGTTCGCGCGCTCGCATGACGTCATGCAACGCCGCGGCAATAACCCAACGTCGAGAAAGCCGATACAGCTGCGAGGCCGGGTCAATCGTTGCGACGTCAACTCCAACCGATTGAAGCAACGCAGACCATTCGGCGCCGCGGTCGGTGACCATTTCGTCGGCTTGCGCGGCCGTCGGTGACGTCGTTGCGTCAAGCACCAACCGGTGCGCGTAGCCTTCCAACGTGGCCGATGTGACGCCGAACGTTTCAATCATCGGCCGCACCTTCTAGCAGCGCGGCCAAATCATCGGCCGACGTTGACCGGTATGACAACCCTTCGTCAAGACCGGCGGCCTTGACCATGCTCCACAATTCGCTGCGCGTTGGCTTTGCCGGCGGCGGTTCTTCAACCAGTTCGACAAAGCCAATGCGAAGCGCGCCGGCAAGCGCGCTGTCATCATTCGGCACGTCAACGACGTCACCGATATGATGCAGCGCACCGGCCAGGCGAACCCCACGGCCCATGATGACACGGACCGTCGGCATTATGCGGCACAGTTCGAGAAGAACACACCGGCAAACGTGTCGGCAATGTGAACGTCATAGTAAGCGTCACCGAACATGCTGATGCCCTTGAAGGCCGCATTGCGGTCGCTTTCGATGTTCAGCTGGCCGCCGCTTTCATCAGACGGAATAACCGTCTTCAGGAACGAACGTTCAAGGCCGCCGGCCGTGCGAACAATCGAGAACGCGCCGTTCGTGCCGCTTGCGTCACCGAAGGCATCGCGCACGGTGCCGGCCGCGTCACGATATTTGCCGGAAGCGAAGATGAGGCGCGCGCCGGGAAGATACTGACGGAACCACGCTTCAAGCGCCGCGTCGGTTGCGTAGCCCTTCATGCTGAAATCAGGAGAAACCGCGCCGCCCACGCTGATGGTGTCACGAATCTGGTCCTGCTTCTTCAGAAGCGGCCGGATGTTGCGCGATGCCACAATCAACAGTTCCTCGCCTTCGGCATAGGTCTGTTGAGTAAGCAGGTAATCAACGGCCGATTCAAGCGCGCCGATGATGTCGTTGTTCGTCGCGGCGCCAAGCGTCCACGGCGAAGACGCACCCGCGCCGCCGTTGTAGTTGGCCGCGGTATCAAGCGCGCCCATGACGTGCTGATAGTGCGTCGAAGCCGCCTTTGCCGCGAACCGCTTGGCAACAAACTTTTCAAGTTCAATGCCGTTGTCCAAGCCGAGCTTGGCAACGCGAC